>LXOW01416930.1_pt1 | contig 50204 bp, 41 predicted proteins | sample 1368591 | NCBI WGS metagenome assembly LXOW01 (sample SAMN04884650, study PRJNA319009) | bovine gut metagenome | isolation source: Cow rumen | host: Bos taurus | place: Italy: Legnaro (PD) | collected 2014-07-09
GTGTTACGGTTTCCCCGATTAACGGGGACACCTAGCCCGCCGAAATTCCGTTCTTAGCCGCAAGGGCACGATTATCTCGTACTTCCGTGCAAACGACAATCTTTTTAGCAAACAAAATTACGCTTAAGCAAGCTTAGACTACTTTTTTTGCTAAAAATCTTGCACATTTGGAAAATTTGTAGTAATTTTGCACCCGATTTCAATGAAACGCTATCAGCCGTCAGCCATCAGCCATCAGATTTCTGAATGCTGAATGCTGAATACTGAAAGCCCCAAAATACATATATGACTAAAAATTTTGTAGAAGAGCTCCGTTGGAGAGGCATGCTACAGGACATTATGCCGGGTACGGAGGAGCAGTTAATGAAGGAAGTGACGACCGCGTATGTGGGTATCGACCCCACGGCGGACAGTCTGCATATCGGTCACCTGTGCGGTATTATGATGTTGCGTCATTTGCAGGCCTGCGGCCATAAACCCATCGCGCTGGTGGGCGGTGCAACGGGTATGATCGGTGACCCGAGCGGTAAGAGTGCAGAGCGTAACCTGCTGACCGAGGAGACCTTGCGTCATAACGTACAATGTATCCGCGAGCAGCTGGAGCATTTCCTGGATTTCAACAGCAACGAGCCGAATGCGGCCGAGCTGGTGAACAACTACGATTGGATGAAGGACTATACCTTCCTGGATTTCGCGCGCAATATCGGCAAACTGATCACCGTCAATTATATGATGGCGAAGGACTCCGTGAAGAAACGCTTTAACGGCGAGTTCTCGCAGGGTATGTCGTTTACGGAGTTCACCTATCAGTTGCTGCAAGGCTACGATTTCGTCTATCTGAACGAGCATAAGAACTGTAAGTTGCAAATGGGTGGTTCGGACCAATGGGGCAATATCACTACGGGTACGGAGTTGATCAAGAAGATCACCGGCAATGAAGCCTTCGCGCTCACCTGTCCGCTCATCACCAAAGCCGACGGCGGTAAGTTCGGCAAGACCGAGAGCGGTAATGTATGGCTGAGCCGCAAATACACGAGTCCGTATAAGTTCTTCCAGTTCTGGATGAACGTCAGCGACGACGATGCAAAGCGCTATATCAAGATCTTCACGAGCCTCAGCCGCGAAGAGATCGAGGCGCTGATTAAGGAGCACGAAGAGGCACCGCACCTGCGCGTACTGCAGAAACGTCTCGCGAAAGAAGTGACCTGCATGGTACATAGCGAAGAGGACTACAACAAGGCTGTGGAAGCTACCAATATCTTATTCGGAAACGCGACCGCGGACGCGCTGCGCGCATTGGATGAAGAGACTTTCCTGCAAGTATTCGAAGGCGTAGAGACGTATGAGATCAGCCTCGACGAGCTCAAAGCCGGTATCGGTCCGTTGGACCTGCTGGCAGAGAAGACGGCTATCTTCCCGAGTAAGGGCGAGGCACGTAAGATGATTCAGGCGAACGGCTTCTCGATGAATAAAGAGAAACTGACCGATCCGGCAACCCCGCTCACCGACGCCGCCCTGCTCAACGGCAAGTACATCCTCTTTCAAAAAGGGAAAAAGAACTACTACTTAGTAGTAGCAAAATAGTAATTAATCGTGCCCTTGTGGCTAAGACGAATTACGGTTTTGTAATAACAAAATAACGCCTTTTCGAAACAAAACGAAAATATTTTGCAGAAAAATGACATATTATTTGCGTATGTCATTTTTTTGTTGTACCTTTGTCGCCGAAATATGTGTATGCATACGTATACACACGTACCTATGCGATAGATAAATAAGTTGATAAAAAAGACAAGCAACTATATAACCAAACAAACAAAACTTTTTAAAAGCCAAGACCCGCGAAGGCGAAAGAGCGGGGAAACAAAAACAAAAAACTTTATGAAAAAACTTTTTCTAATTCCGCTAATGACGTTGGTTTGCAGCGTTATGGCGTTTGCTACCGTTCGTACGGCAGGCACATTTGACGAGTTGCAATCTGCACTCTCTGCTGCTGCTAACGGTGACGAGATTCAGTTGACAGCTGACATCGCTTATTCGAAAAATGGAACTGGTTTGATTAACATTACCAAATCCATCACCTTGGATGGTCAAGGTCATGAAATCAGTGGCTATGGCGCACGTGGTAGTAACAAAACTACTATTGCCATCAACAACAGCGGTTCTAATTTTGTGTCTGTTGTACTCAAGAACTTAACGATTCGAAACAACGGAGCTAGCGGTCGCCCTATTGAGACTCGAGGAAAAATTACATCCTTCACCTTGGATAACGTGTCAGTACTTGCTACTGGTAGTGGTAATCCGCAAGGATTGACTATAGGTGGAAACCAAGCTACAACTGCAGAGATTTCTATTATCAATTCCCAGATTATCAATCAGAACGGAAGTGGCTATCCGGTAATCTCTTTCAACCCGTATCACCTCACCGCAAACAACTCCACTATTAAAGGATATTGTTCTCTCTATTTTAAGGGTGTAGATGGATCTGCCGGTTCACGCGGTTCCGTAATCGACGCTACGGATTGTAACTTTGACTCCCCGAATATTCATTACGGACGTACCAACGGATTTGGTACTTTCGTGTTTGAAGATGGTGGTATCACACTTAACTTGCATAACTGCGGAATAAATGCCGAACAATTGGGCAATGCAGGACAATACATGTTGGTTATGAGTTCTTGGGCTAATTTGAGTCGTCGTAATGGTTCTGAATCAAATATTGAGGTAAATATTTCAGGTGATAACACTTACATCAATGGTGAGTGGGCAAGTAACGGATGGTCGCATTATCAAGAGTATCAAGGTGCTCAAATAGATAATGCTCTTTATGCTTCTTATGCAGAGCATGTAGTGCACGAGACTGGTAACTACGAGGATTATAAATCTCCTTATACGTCATATCCTGCTGATCAAAAAATTGGCGAGCCCTGGGCATATACAGCGGATATTAATTTGAATATCTCCGGTGGTACATATGCTATCAATCCTAGCACCTATGCATACAATATGCACGTGACTGACTATCGTGATGAAGTAATTGGAGAAGAAACAGTACAAGTTATTGAATATTCTAAGAAAACTGCTCACATTGTAGATGGTTATGAGGTAAAAGAGATTGAGACTCAGCAAGGTGGATTGCAGACTACTCTCTACCGTGTTCGTAAAACTATCACTACATCTGAAAGTATCAATGACAACGTTGAAGGTCAGGGTGCTGGTGTCAACGCAAATACAGAGTTCCTTATTAGCGGAGACGAGACGGTAGCAGCAGATGCAACGGTTGCTCACTATGTAGAGGTATCGAATGACGCAACACTTACTTTGCCGGCAGGTAAAGAGCTCACTGTCACCAACGGTTTGGACGTAACCGACGGTGCTGTAGTTGATGTACAAGCAGGTTCTACGCTTATCGTAGGCGAAGGTGGTGTTACCGCTGAGAGTGTTGAGAGCATCGTAGTTGAGGCTGACGAGAACGGTTCTGCTTCTTTCCTGCTTTCTCCGGAAGTTATTGTAAATACCACTCCGAATATCACCATCAAGATGACGGCTAAAGGTGTTGGTTACGAAATGGATGACGAGGAGCAAGAGTACTATTGGTTCCGTTTCGCTGCTCCGGTAGCCGGTATTCAGGCTGTTGAGAAAGCTCCGGAACGTCCGACTTATTTCTACAAGTGGAACTATGCTGCTAACGAGTGGAGTTCTATCGATGCTTTGAGTGATTTGGAGCCGTTCCAAGGCTTCAGTCTTACGACCAATCACGAAGGTTTGGAAGATGTAACTTATACCTTCAAGGGTCGTTTGGCAGGTAACCAAGATATGGATCTCCAATTCAAGAGCCGTGGCTTCAACTACTTCGGCAACAGCTACACCGGTTATATTGATGTATTGACATTGGTTGATCAACTGATGGAGAATGACGCTATTGACGGTACTGTTTATATGTGGAACAATGCTTCGCAAGGATTCACGGGTGTTCCTCTTGGCAACTTGGCTGAGGAGGCAGTAGATTCATGGAAACGTCAAATAGCTCCGATGCAGACCTTCATCCTTCGTCAAGTCAACACAGGTGAGCCTACTTCGACCACATTGAACTATGCAAGCGCTATTTGGGGCAACCCGCGTTACGGACTTGCTGCTACTCCGGCTCCGGCTCGTCAGCGTGTAAACAGCGATGTTACCAAATTAACCGTTGTAATCAGCACCGCTAATGGTAAGATCGATGAGATTACCTTCAATGAGAGCAATGAGTTCAGCGATAAGTTCAATAAGGGCTTCGATGCTGTTAAATTTATGAACGAGCGTCAGATTAACCTCTACACTACTATTGACGGCGAGAACTACGGTACTATTGCAACCGATAACATTGAGGGCAAACTGATCAACATGCAAACTATAAAGGCGCTCAACTACACTATGTCCTTCGAGGGTGTAAACAGCGATGCATATGCAATCCGTGATAACGTAACCGGTAAGGTAATTGCTATCGAGGAAGGCACTACTTATGAGTTCGCTGCTCAGCCGAACAGCATTGTAGAAGGTCGCTTCGAGATCGTAGGCCGCGCGAACATGCCGACCGCTATCGACAACACTGAGGTAAAGGCTAACGTGAAGGGTATCTACACCATCATGGGTCAATACTTGGGCGAGGACTTCAAAGCTTTGCCTGCTGGTGTATATGTAGTTGACGGTGTAAAGATTGTAAAATAAGATGAATCGTTTTTCGGATGCTTCTCTTCAGGGAGGCATCCAAAAAACCACCAACAAGAAGATGAAAACGTATATTACACCAACTATAGAATGCAGTTCGTGTGTAGGAGCTATGCTTATGTATACTCCTTCGGATAGTTTAGGAGGAGGAGCCAAGGAAAAACCTGCAAATCCTACTCCTACTACACCGACATTCTAATATTTTAGATCTATAAACATCAAAGAATATGAAAAAAGTATTCATTTCCATTTTTATGGCAGCCGTTACACTCTCTGCTTTTGCAACAGAGACTGCCAAAGTAACTATTCGACTCACCAGTACAAATGCCACCTATGGTAACGACGAACTAGAGTTGAAGGAAAATTCCGATCGTAATGCGACATATGAAAGCGGTTACGATGCTGAGAAGATGATGAGCCAGGCTAACAAGCATAGCGTACTGCTCTATGCTTTCGTTGGTGACCAACCTTGCTCTACAGTTGCTACAGACAACCTGGATGGTACGGTAATTGGTTTTACGACCAACAAATACGATACCGATTACAAGTTGGTATTCAGCAACTATTCCGGTCGCACTCTGACACTGTTTGATCGTGTTGAGAACACTTCAATAACTATTCTCAATAGTGTTGAGTACTCTTTCACTGCTACTGCTGGTCGCGTAGCTGTTGAAGATCGTTTCGTGATTAACTATGAGGCTCCGAGCTATGTTATCATGAATGGTGACTTCACCAATCCCGGTGCATCTTGGGCTTACACAAGCAACTTCACGGACAATGGTACAAGTTTCAGCCTGGATCTGACTTTGAGTGCTGATACATGGTATCATTTCCAATTGGAAGAAGGTTACGGATCGGCAATCATTGCTGCTGATGGTTCTTCTTTTGATCGCGCTAACACATCGCACAACATTCCTGTAGATGGATGGCATAGTGCATTGTTGCTGCACACCGACGTACCGGGTACATATACCTTCACATGGAATGACTTGGTTGACAACCTCACCATCACGTTCCCGACCGCTAACACTGTTACCACCAATGCTTACGGTTTCCTCTCATTTGCTTGGGCTGAGGACGTTGAGTTCTTTGGCGGCGTGAAGGCCTACAGAGGTGAGTTCAACTCCTCTTCCTCCGAGCTTACATTGTATGAGGTTGGTACGAAAGTTCCGGCTGGCGAAGGCGTTATCCTTTGGAACCCGAATGAGGCGTCTGAGACCTTCTTCTTCATCGATGCAAGCGCTCCTGCTATCAGCGATGTTAACAATTTCGTAGGTGCTGTCTCAGCTGTTGATCCTGCTGGTATCAGAGCAGCAGGCAAGGAAATCTACTGCTTGAGCGGCAATCAGTTGATGAAATATGTAGGTACCGATGACATCCCTGCAGGCAAGGCATATCTGCCGGTTAGCACAGGTGGTGCTCCGGCTCCGAAACATATCGTTATGCGATTCAACGGCACGCAGGCTATCGACAATGTAGAGGGTGAGGCTGTTAAGGCTGTGAAGTTCGTTGGCGAAGATGGTCAGATCCTGATCAAGCGCGGCGACGAGGTATTCAACCTCCAAGGTCAGAAAGTCAATTTCTAATTGACTATTTAAGATTTAAAATTTAATATTTCAAATTTTGACAATTATGAAAAAGACTTATATTGCTCCGAATACGGAAATGACGAACCTCGCTTCTGAGGGAATTATGCAAAATCCGGCATTGACGATTAACACCACCTCTTCCGGTGTATTCAACGATGCATCGTTGATCGAATAATCATACGTTTGACGTAAGAACCGAATATGCGCCCTGCCTGAAAAGGCGGGGCGCTACGGCGGGTATGGAAAAGAAAAGAAAAAATAAACAACTGAAACTTGTACGCAAGTGGGGACGACTCCTGCTTGCTATCGCGTCAGCTATCCTTTTGCTGAATCAACCGGCGTTTAGTTTTGTGGACGAGCCGGGCTTGGAAAGCAATCGTATCTTTACAATGACGACGCGTACCTTTGAGATGCACCATATAGAAATGGCTACCGGCATAGATCATCTTATAGCCTCGACCTCTGTCAAAGGTTTTTTCTATGGAGCATTAATAATATTGCTCGCGTGCGTTATTTGTACCGTTTTTTACTCGTTCCATCGATTTCGTATTCTCATGAGTTCCATTACCGCCTTCCTGGCCGGGACATATTATTTGATCATGATGTACTATGCGATCCGATTGTCACAGGATTTTTTCTTAATCCTCTATCCCAACTTCATAGCCCTGCTTCCTTCTGTGATAATAATCATCATGCTTTCGATACGCAAAGAAACAGTAAACAGACTGATACGCGCGAGAGAAAAAGCAGAAGAAAGCTTATAAATAACGGTTTTTTTCAAAAAAAGTGCTGCAAAATTTGCGTATGTCAAAAAAAAGCAGTACTTTTGCACCCGCTTTTGGAAAAGCACTGTCCACTCGTATATCGGTATTACACCGGATTTTGGTTCCGAGAAGCGAGGTTCGACTCCTCGGTGGACAACAAGGGCTGCGCAGGCAGCCTTATTAGTCATCAGCTATCAGCCATCAGCCGTCAGAAAAGAAATCTGAATACTGAAAGCTGAATTCTGAAGGCTAATGTGTATGGAATACACGGTATTAAGTAACACTAACAATTAAAATTGGCTATCAGCCATCAGCCGTCAGAAGTCAGAAAAGAAAAAGTCTGAAAGCTGAAAGTTGAATGCTGAATGCCCAAAAAATCTATGAAAGAATTCGCATTAGTAGGTACTCCGCGTAGCGAGTACGGCAAGAAAGCCGCTAAGGCTTTCCGCGCAGAGGAATTGATTCCTTGCAACATTTACGGTTGTGGTTTGAGCCTGACCTTCACGGTAGCAGCTGCTGACGTTCGCAAACTGATCTACAGCCCGGACACGCAGATCGTTGACCTCACCGTAGGTGACACCAAGACCAAAGCTATCGTGAAGGAGCTTCAGTTCCATCCGATCGACGGTAAGACCCTGCATATTGACTTCCTCGCAGTAGATGAGAAGAAGCCGGTAGTAGTTGAGATCCCTGTTCAGTTGAACGGTCTTGCTGAGGGTGTTAAAGCCGGTGGTAAGTTGGTTCAGAACATGCGCAAACTCAAAGCTTGTGGTATCTACACCGCATTCCCCGATCGTATCAACATCGATGTTACCGAGCTCGCTCTGGGTAAGAAGATCGCTGTTGAGAACGTTAAGGTTGAGGGCTTGAAGTTCGTTAACCCTGCAGACGCTTGCGTAGCAGAGGTGAAGGCAACACGCCAGAGCAAACAAGCTTAATAACGGTTAACGGTTATCGGTTAACGGTTATCGGATAAGGGCGAGGCGTTTGACGTCCGCCCTTAATTTTTAAGAAGATGGCAAAATTTCTAATAGTTGGACTCGGTAATATCGGCGACGAGTACGCCGGCACGCGGCATAACATCGGTTTTATGATGATCGATGCGTTTGCGGCGTCGAAGGACGTGAAGTGGGAAGACAAGCGCTACGGGTTTATCGGGCGCTGCCGCGTGAAGAACGCCGAGATGGTACTGCTCAAGCCGTCGACGTACATGAACCTCAGCGGTAACGCCGTGCGATATTGGTTGGCGCAGGAGAAGATTCCCGTGGAGAATATGCTGGTGTTAGTGGATGACCTCAACCTGCCCTTCGGTACAATCCGTATTCGCAAGCAAGGCTCCAACGGCGGGCATAACGGCTTGGGCAATATACAATCTGTATTAGGAACAGACGCGTACGCGCGCGTACGTTTCGGTATCGGCAACGAGTACACGCGCGGCACGCAGATCAACTTTGTGCTCGGCGAATGGACCGACGAAGAGAAAAAGACCATCGACGAGCGCCTCAAAGTAACCACAGAGATTATTCCCAGTTTTTGTTTGCAGGGAATAGATCGGACGATGAACCAATATAATAGCCGTCAGCCGTCAGCCATCAGCCATCAGAATTAATATGCAAAACCGCACCATGAACCAATATAATAGCCGTCAGCCGTCAGCCATCAGCCATCAGAATTAATATGCAAAACTACCATAACTTAGCCATGTGGCAACGCAGCCACCAACTAACATTAGATATATATAAAATAACTCGAGAGCAATTCCCGAAAGAGGAATTATTTGGGCAAACTAATCAAATCAGGAGAGCAGCGGCATCTATTCCAACTAATATAGCAGAAGGGTGTGGTAGAAACTCCCGGGCAGAATTGGCTCTATTTCTAAATATTGCAGCAGGATCTGCTTCCGAAGTGGAATATGAAATCCTTTTAGCAAAAGACACCGGATATATAACTATAGAGCAATATAATTCGCTATCAAAAGAAATATGTGAGATTCGTAGTATGATAAAAAAATACATGCTACATCTTCGTGAAAAAAACTGAATGCTGAATGCTAAAATCTGAATGCTGATAGCTGAATGCTGATAGCCAATAATATGGAAGTACGAATTGATAAATATCTCTGGGCGATGCGGATATACAAGACGCGGAGCATTGCGGCGGACGCTTGCAAGAACGGGCGGATCAGTATGAACGGTGTGCAATTGAAGCCCAGCCGGACATTCAAAGTAGGCGACGTATTCAATGTGCGCAAGGGTCCGATTACGTATACCTTCCGCGTGCTGCAATTGACCGAGAACCGTCTGGGTGCCAAACTCGTACCCGAATACATGCGGGACGAGACGAGTCCGCAGCAACTCGAGATCCTCGAACTCGCGCGCATGGCCGGTAATGGCGGGCGAGACAAAGGTATGGGACGTCCGACAAAGAAGGATAGACGGGATATCGAGGTATTCTTTGATGAGCTGTCAGCCGTCAGCTACCAGCCATCAGACATCGAATGATAAAAAATCGGAAAGCTGAATTCTGAATGCTGAAATCTAAAAAGGATAATATCGCCGAATATATTCTCTATCTATGGCAGATGGAGGACTACTTGCGGGCGTTTCCGCAAAACGCAGACGCGACGCCGGAACTGCATGAGTTGAACGAGATGATGCATCGCGAAGGTGTTCTCGAGGGTGGTCATCTGGCGCTGGCGAACAATGCCCTGAGCGAAGTAGAGGAACTGCACGCGCAGCTACTGGACGAAGACGCGCTGTACCGCGCGGCGATGATTCGTCTGCGCCCTGCGCTCAATTTATTGAAGGCCAAAACCGACCGGCCGACAATGAGCGATATCGAGACCTGCTTCGTGCTGCTGTACCAGATTATGATGCTGCGTCTGCAGAAAAAAGAGATCACGCCTGAGACCGCTGATGTACAACAGCGCGCGACGCAAGTGTTAACGTTTTTAAGCAAAACGTATAGGCTGTCAGCCGTCAGCTATCAGCCGTCAGAAATATAATAATAACTAAAATCTGAATGCTGAATGCTGATAGCTGAACGCTATAAACATATTCTCGATTGGTTTGCCGCGAATATGCCGGTAGCGGAGAGTGAGTTGGTGTTTGCCAACCCCTTTCAATGCCTCGTAGCGGTGATGCTCTCGGCGCAATGTACCGACAAGCGCGTGAACATGGTGACGCCGGCACTCTTTGAGGCTTTTCCTACGCCGGAAGCAATGGCTCAGGCAACGAGCGATGAGGTATTCGAATACGTGAAGTCCGTCAGTTACCCGCGCTCGAAAGCGGAGCACTTGGTAGCGATGGCGAAACGTCTCGTGGAAGTGTATGACGGCATGGTGCCCGATAACATCGACGACCTGCAGACGCTGCAAGGAGTCGGACGTAAGACGGCGAATGTGGTGTGTGCGGTGATTTGGAACCAACCGACGATGGCGGTAGATACGCATATCTTCCGCGTGAGCGAACGGCTCGGGCTGACGACGAACAGCAAGAACCCGCTGCAGACGGAGAAAGCGCTGGTGAAGTATATTCCCGCAAACGTTATCCCAAAGGCGCACCACTGGTTACTGCTTCACGGCCGATATGTCTGCCAGGCCCGCAAACCGCAATGTGAACAATGCGGACTCAAAGAATTTTGCCGCTATTATAAAAAATAATTGACATACTATTGTGTATGTCATTTTTTTTTTGTAATTTTGCGCTCGATATACCGACATACCGGTATAACGTTATTTCGAAACGATTAAAACTACTATATTATGGCAGAGAAACAAGGACCATCGGCAGATAAGCTCAAAGCGCTGCAGGCTGCGATGGCAAAGATCGACAAAGATTACGGTAAGGGCGCCATTATGCGTCTGGGTGACGAGAATATCGAGAATGTACCGGTTATTCCGACCGGCAGTTTGGGTCTGAACTACGCATTAGGCGTAGGCGGTTATCCGAAGGGACGTATCATCGAGATATACGGTCCGGAGTCGTCCGGTAAGACCACGCTGGCTATCCACGCGATGGCGGAGGTGCAGAAAGCCGGCGGTATTGCGGCTATCATCGATGCCGAGCATGCTTTCGACCGTTTCTATGCCGAGAAACTGGGTGTGAACATCAACGACCTGCTGATTGCCCAGCCGGACAGCGGTGAGCAAGCGCTCGATATCGCCGACGAGTTGATTCGTTCGGCAGCGGTGGACCTCATCGTCATCGACTCGGTAGCGGCACTGACGCCGAAGGCAGAGATTGCCGGTGAGATGGGAGATAACAAAGTGGGTCTGCAGGCGCGTCTGATGAGCCAGGCGCTGCGTAAGATGACCGCATCGGTGAATAAGACCGGTACAACCGTCATCTTCATCAACCAGTTGCGCGAGAAGATCGGCGTGATGTTCGGTAACCCCGAGACGACCACCGGCGGTAACGCATTGAAGTTCTATGCAAGTGTTCGTCTGGATATCCGCCGTACGGGTCAGATCAAGGAAGGCGAGCAGATCAAGGGTAACCAGGTGCGCGTGAAGGTAGTGAAGAACAAAGTGGCGCCTCCGTTCAAGAAAGCGGAGTTCGACCTGATGTTCAACGAAGGTATCTCCCGCATCGGTGAGATTCTGGACTTTGCAGTTGCTACCGAGGTCATCAAGAAGAGCGGTTCGTTCTTCAGTTACGGCGACACCAAACTCGGTCAGGGACGCGACAAAGTGAAAGATGTACTGGCTGAGAACCCGGATCTCTGCGACGAACTGGAAGCAAAGATCACCGAGATAGTGAAAGAAGTGGGTCTGGAAGCTGTGCTTTCAAAAATTGGAAAATAAACCCAAATATATTTTATCACTTTCATTTGGGCACAACACAATACATATTATCCCCGCGTGAGGCATATATCGCTGAGCAACAATGGCGGGTAGTGAAACGTTCAGTAGATGCACGGCAGCGAGAGTTGCGCGTGCATCTTACTATATTAACCGACGAAGCGGGTAAGCCTATCGCCAAAGATGCACCGATACCGCTGTATGAACCGCCGGTATTCCAAGACGTACATAATGCCAAGCGCTCGGCCATCATCATCGGTGCGGGTCCGGCAGGATTGTTTGCAGCATTGACGCTGCTGGAGCACGGCATCAAGCCTATTATCTATGAACGCGGAAAAGAGGTGAGTGAACGGAAGAAGGATATCGCGTTACTGAACAGGAATGAGGGGCTCAACCCCGAATCGAACTATTGCTTCGGCGAAGGCGGAGCGGGAACCTTCTCAGACGGAAAACTCTTCTCACGCTCCAAGAAACGCGGCAACATGCAGCGGGTGATGGAACTATTCCATTATTTCGGTGCACCCGACACGGTGCTCTACGAAGCGCACGCGCATATCGGAAGCGACAAACTGCCGGGAATCATCAAGAATATGAGAGAACTCATCATCGACCGAGGTGGAGAGATACACTTTGAGACTTGCATCACAAGCCTCAAAGAGGTTACGGGTTATGGGTTACCGGTTACGGGAACTCCTATTATCTTAGCGATAGGACACTCGGCACATGACACTTACCGAATGTTGGCGGCCGAAGGGGTGAAGTTAGAGACAAAGGGTTTTGCGATGGGGGTACGCGCGGAACATCCGCAAGCGCTGATAAATCAGTTGATGTACCATTTGAAGCCGTCAGCCGTCAGCCATCAGAACTCAGAACTCATCGAGTACGTCGGCAATGCGAGTTATTCGCTGGTGACGCAGGTGGATGGACGAGGGGTATATTCGTTCTGTATGTGTCCGGGCGGACATATCGTGCCGGCAGGGAGTACGACGGATACCTGCGTCGTGAACGGCATGTCCGCGAGTCATCGGAATAGTCCTTTCGCAAACAGCGGCATGGTGGTACAGATTAATCCGGAAGATATAGAGGGAGACGATCCGCTGCGTGGATTGGCGTTCCAAGAACAATTGGAAGAGCTTGCATATGAGCAAACTCTCAGCTGTCAGCCATCAGCCGTCAGCATTCAGCTTTCCGTTGCTCCTGCGCAGCGAATGCGGGATTTTGTAGAAGGGCGTGCGTCGAAAGACTTGCCGGCATGCAGTTACTTGCCGGGTATTGTACCGAGTCGGTTAGACCAGTGGTTACCGGCGCATATAGGGAAGCGCTTGCAACAGGGTTTTCGGGATTTTGACCGCAAGTACCCGGGTTTTCTGACGAATGAGGCGGTGATAGTGGGTGTGGAGAGTCGCAGCAGTAGTGCCGTACGTATTCCGAGAGATCCCGAGACGTTGCAATCGGTGAATACACCCCTGCTCTACCCTTGCGGCGAAGGAGCGGGTTATGCCGGAGGTATCACCAGTTCTGCGCTGGATGGTATCAATGCGGCGCTGAAGATCGCCGATTTGGCATAATAATTGATATAAGTAAATAAAACCACAACTCTACGAGTACAATCATTTAAAAGAGATAAACATAGATATCATTATGAAAAAACTTTTCTTTTCTACCCTCTTTTTGGGCGCGGCGCTGGTGGTAAGCGCGCAAAGTAAGTACGACAAGTACTATGTCGATCTGCCTATTGAGATCGAGCACGTGCAGGAAGTGAAGTTCCCTGCCACATCGGTGAACATCGCCCAGTTCGGTGCGGTGCCTGATGGCAAGACCGAGTGCACCGAGGCCTTCGAGGCAGCGATCAATGAACTGAGTGCCAAGGGCGGCGGACACGTCATCGTGCCGCGCGGCGTATGGAAAACCGGTCCGATCGTGCTGAAGAGTAATATCGATCTCCACCTCTCGAAAGGGGCGACCATTCTCTTTAGCGAGAATAAGGAACTCTATGTGCAGAAGGATGATCCGCGCGACGGCAGCAAGAAATGTAACGCCCTCATTCGTGGTTCTAAACTAGAAAACGTCGGTATCACCGGTAAGGGTGTGATTGATGGTCAGGGCTTTATCTGGCGCCCGATCAAAGAGAAAAAAGTGGTGCGCGATGGCGGTTTAAAGGATGTTTGGGATGAAGCGATTGCGTTAGGCGGTACTCTTAAACCTGACGGCAACGAAGGTTATCACACATGGTTCCCGTTCAACCTGAATCCGGAACTTGGTATTCCTAATATCGCCGCTACGCCGGAGGCACAAGAGAAGATGCGTCCGACGCTGGTCAATATCATCGATTCGAAGAATGTAGTGATTGAAGGTGTGACGATTCGTAACAGTCCGAAACTGCACCTTGTGCCGACGCGTATTCAGAACCTGATTATTGAGAATGTGACGATTGATTGCCCGTGGTGGGCGCAAAACGGCGATGCCATCGATCCGGGTAACGTACAGGTGGCGCTCATCGCCGGATGTAACGTGAACTGCGGTGATGACGGTATGTGTATGAAAGGCGGCGCGGGTCAGAAAGGTGTCGATGCCGGTCCGCAACGCGACTTCCTCATCTGCAACGACACGGTCTATCGTGCGCACGGCGGTTTCGTCATCGGTTCGGAGTTCAGCGGCGGTATGCAGCGTATCATCGTGAAGGACTGTATGTTCGACGGCACGGATATCGGTTGCCGTTTCAAGTCGGCTCCGGGTCGTGGCGGTTGGTGCGAAGATATCTATTGCATCAATATCGTGATGAAGGATATCCGCGAAGCGGACTTCTACTTTGAGTCGGGTTATGCAGACCGTGCAGCGGGCGGTCGCGGTGCTACGGATAACGACGATAAGAGTAAGTTCTTCCCCGAGTGGAGCAATTTCACTTTCCGCAATATCACCTGCGTCAACTCAGCGAGAGCGGTGGACATCACCGGTCTGAAGGCGCTGCCGGTACATGATCTGCTTTTCGACGGCATAAAGTGGTACGGGACCCGCGAAGGTATGAGTATCGACTATGCCGAGAAGATCACCTTCCAGAACTGCACGATGAGTCCGCAGAAAGAGCACACGATCAAGCATAGCTCAAACCTCCAATGGAACGGTAAGCCGATGGAGTAAGACAATACCCTCAAAAAAATAGGCTCGCGATGCGAGCCTATTTTAGTTTGGTTGTAGCTTTCAGATTAGAGAGCGATCTCTGCACCGAGGAGGTTGAAGAAGCGGTCACCCTTCTTTACCACAACTTGGCCATTGTGGATAAATTTAACAGCCTTCTCGCTTTCTTCAAAGATGTTCTCTACACCTTGAGTACCGCCGATCTCAACCGACATCAGTTTCCAAGCAACTTTATTATTATCCTCATCCTTGGAATAAATACGAATCTCGTTCTCAGTAGCCGTCAACTCGATTACAACTACATCTCCTTCTTGCGGTTCTCCGGCAGTAGCACCTTCAATAATAGGTTGAGAAGAAGGAAGCTCTTTCAACGTGATTTTTACTTTGTCACCTGCGCTCAGGCCCGAGATAACTGCGCACATTGCCTTACCGTTCGGCTGAACATAATCTTCCCAGAATTTAGCTACTGATTTGTTGGCATTATTATCCTTGAAGTCGAACCAAACTTGAGCATCCGATTTCAGTTTTGCCGTTGTAACACCCCATGCGGATGTTGCTTCTGTTTGCTTCAATTCAGCGCAATATGCCGTTTTCTTAGAATTCGGAGTACCTACGATAGTGAGGTTTGTTGCATCATAGGCCGCATTGAACGAAGACACTGCGGACTCAGCAGATGTCTTATCAATAAGACCGGTAAAATCGATGACCTTTGCATTAACGGTCATTGCTGCAATAGCTGCAGCTGCAAAGAGGAAAAATTTCTTCATAAATGTTGAGTTTTTAAGTTAATATTTGTGTTAATTATAAAGTCTATTTTACAATCCGCTGCAAAAGTACTACATTTTTTTCATCAATATAGATGCGCTACGATATCGTTCAGATAGACCTCCAAATTGAGGTACGGAGCACTGAGTGTTGTGGCTTTGGCATCCGTTGGATCATCGGGATTAAGACCATGTTCCGTTTCCCACGCATCCGGAATACCGTCTTTATCCGTGTCTTGCTTCGGCGTTCCGTTGTATTCCGGCCAGCCTCCCACATCGCTCGGCGTATCGATTAATCCGCATACCGACTTCTCTTTCACTTCCGGACCGGTATTGGACCCCTCGTAGGTATATGTTCCGCTTTGTACTTCATTCACAATACGCGTATCAATCGCATCGCGTACCAACGAGCATCCGGCTTTCGCCAACACTACATCATAAGCCTGCTGCGCCGTCTGCTCTCCGGTAAGGGCATTCTCGAATGTGAAGCGCTGATCTGAACGGCATTGTGCTTTCTTACTACTCTCATCCGGATACACACCGGACCAGTTATCTTGTGTCACAGCATCCGAGCCATCCATGATATTATTCACCACATAGAACTTACCCGGCACTACACTTGAGCCGCAGAAATCATTACACTTAGTTGTCGGATTTAGAAGACGCGTTTTGACTCCGCTCTTGGTAGCCGGACCGGGTTTGTAGTAGTTGGCAACGAAGTTATACTGACGTTGGTTACCGGAAGACTTGCGGGACTCACCGCCGTAAACGGAATTGTTTCTCCAATTATAGACTACATTATTGATAAAGTCCGTCGGAGCGACATTAGCCTCCGTCACATAATCATGGTCGAAGCGCGGATTACGACTGCTATGATGCGCAAGCAGGTTATGATGAAACGTAGTACTCTCTCCTCCCCATATACCTCCGTATCCATGCGCTCCTTTCGCGTGTACGGAGTTATTGAGCGATTCGGATATAATACAATATTGCACGGTGGCATCCTTCACGCCATACATTGACAGGCACTCATCCGTACTCCACGAGCACGAGCAGTGGTCGATAATGATGTTTTTATGCCCCTTGTCGATCGTGAGTGCATCGCCCTCTTTCTTATGCAAATCGCCCATACGGAAACGCATAAAGCGAATGATGACATTATCAGCCTGCACGACTAACGGGCTACCGGAGATACATATGCCGTCGCCCGGCGCTGATTGTCCCAGAATAGTTACATTCCCGCTTGAGATACGCAGTTCGGTTGTCAAGTCGATGCGTCCAGCCACATTAAAAATGATGATACGCCGTCCTTTCGCCTGCAAGGCATAGCGCAACGTACCTACCTTGACGTCCAGCGGGTCGTCTTCCAATGAGGTCACAGCATACACAGAGGTCCCTCGTCCTCCTATCGTATAACGACCACCGCCGTCTGCGCCGGGGAAGGCAAGCACCTTGTCTGTAGGGGGTGAAGGATCATCCCCGGACCCTTGGTTACACGCCAAGAGCCCGAGGATGAATAGCACCAATAATCCTATTTTTCTAATATCCGTAATCATTATACAGATTATGGTTCGCCGATGATATCACATCGAAGATCGGCCAGTATTGGCGAGCCTCCACTTCTTCTTTGGTCAAACCGACACCGAAGACGCGGTTGCCATCTACTCCTAAATCGGCAGCCGGTATTCCTTCTGTCAGGAAAGCGTCGCTCTTCACCCAACCGCCTGTATCATCAGAGCTTACATATCCTTCCGGCACATCATTCTCACCAAGCTGCAAACCATAGATACGGTCGATGCGATAAGCAGTAGAGCCATCTTGGCTTACCGTATTATCTTCCACGTACTTCACATAGATCGACGTCGGCAGTTTGCCGTCATACGGCGTACCTGAGAAATCAATGGTTCCCGTTTCCGTATCCAGATGCGTGAAGTTCGCGATATCTTCCTGTGCCTCAAACAGTCTCTCGGAGAAGATACCCCAACGCATCAGGTCGTATTTGCGGATAAACTCACCGCCGAACTCCCATGCACGTTCATTCATCAGGTTCTCCATCGTCAGCGGTTTGGTGGTCAAGCCCGCACGTGCACGTACCTTATCAAAGAGTGATTGTGCACCCAAGTTATCCGGACGGGTTGGCGATACTTCGCATACGCTACCGATAGCAGCCTCAGCATACATCAGCAGAATATCCGAGAAACGCATGATAGGTACATTTACACCATCTTCGTCGCCGTTCATATCCAGTGCCATCCATTCATGACGGAACTTACCCAGATACATCTTCACGATCTTCTCCGGCTTCTGATACAGCACCTTACCGGTGGTACCCTCGATTTTTGATTTCTCATCGTAGTTCCACTCACCCGGACTAACTGTCACCCATTTACGTTTGTCACCCGGTTCGAAAGAAAGCAGATACGAAGGAGGCACCACGATTTTCGCATTCGATTTTGACTTTTTGGTGTAGTGTTTCAGGTAGCCTTTGGCGGAACTATTCGCATAAGCGCCCATACGGTTCATGAACTGTCCGCGAACACCGTCAGCAAACGGAATTTCCCAAAGGGTCTCGGTCTCTTTATAGGTTGTTACGCTACCGGATATCGCTTTGAAGACATCCTCGTATTTGTCTAACAGTTTGTTATATCCATCCGCTTCGATTACTTCTTCGCATGCCCACATTACTTCGTTGAGCAACTCAATGCGTTTCTCCGGTTTTACGTTGAAGGCCTTAACCTGATATCCGCTACCCGGTTCAATACGGTTGGGGCGGATAGCCTTTCCGGCATATACCAAATCCACACGTGCCAACAGACCCAGCGCGAACTCACGGTTCATACGTTCTACGGTAGGAACCGTAATACTCGGGCACGCAGCAGGACAATACTCTGCATTCGGCATCAGTTGCGCAGCATGCTTTAAGTCCTCACGTAATTTCTCGAATACGAGATTACGATCCACCTTATGCGGGAAGATAGACTCTTCCGAACCATCCATCGGGGAGAACATATAGGGGATATCGCCCCATAATTTCAACATCTCATAGGTTAACCATGCGCGGAGTGTCAGCGCCTCTCCGTAGAGATAACGCATCGCGACATTGTTCGCAGAAGTATCACCATACTGCTCGATACCAGCCACTGCTACGTTTGCGCGCTCGATAGCTACCGACAGATAACTCCACGGATTCTTGCTCGGTGCGGTGATATCACTGTTACCTACACTTGTCATGGTATAAATGGCGTAGTCCGGAGCTTTCGTAGTATACATCTCGCAATCCGTTCCGGGTACTACCCACGGACCTGCCAGACGGGAACGATAAGCGTTCTGCTCAGCAAGGACAACATAAATACCCGCTATCACCTGCTCTGTTTGTTCCGGTGAAGCAAACACCGCGACGTCCTGGGTGGACGGAGATTCCGTAGAGAAGAATTGCTCGCAACCGGTGCATAATACTGCTACACCCATCAAGATATAACTAATATACTTTTTCATATTTGTGAATATATTTAATTAGAACGACAAGTTAACACCGACGTTGATACCTCTTGTACGAGGATAAGCCGAGTAATCCACACCCGGCATCATCGGGTTTTTACTGCTAAATACATCTACCTCCGGATCGAAGCCCGAGTATTTGGTAATGCAGAACAAGTTACTTGCCTGCACGTAGATACGGCACTTGGTGATATATGCCTTGTTGATCCATTTGTCTGCCAACGAGTAACCAATCGTGAGTTGGTTGAGACGCAGGAACGAACCATCCTCCACGCACGCGTCTGTAACAATATAGGCCTTCATGAACGGCGAGCGTACCGTTGCACCGGCATTGATGCGATCCAACTCAGCCGTCATCTTGTCAAAGTCACCAGCGATAGACGGATCAGCTAACAATTGATCCGGCAGATAAGTTCCGTTGTTGTCGAACATGGAGTAACGATTTCCATGCGCCATCGGAGTAATCATATTACGATAGGACGATTTGGTATCTTCGTTCGTCATCGTAGTCCAATCCACTTTGTTGAGGTTCAGCACTTTGTTACCAATCGAATAGATGAAGTTAGCGCCTAAATCAACCTGACCCCAGTTGTCCCCACCGATATTGAAGTTAATTGAGAAACCACCGGATGCCTTAGGCAGCGCATTTCCTAAGATAACGATATCGTTGGCATCGATTTTGCCATCCGGTGTACCGTTCGGACCGGATACATCTTTCAGTTTGATCATACCCGGATAAGCTGAACCGAGTCCGTCCAGTTGCTTTATTACGCCATCTTTAAGTGTCCAGGTCACTTTCTGAACCTCGCCTTGCTCTGAAATCGACGAACGGTCTACAGATTGGAAGTCAGAAGCCGTATACCATCCATCAGACAGATATCCGTAGATATTTCCAACCGGCTGACCCGGATATGCGTAGAACTCATTATACGTTACGTTATTCGTAGATAAAGCCTCTGTAGGAGCCTCCATATAATCAAGGCCCTCACCCAGACTCTTCACTACATTTTTGTTAGCTGCGATATTGGCGCTAACCGTTAAGTTATAATGCAAGTCTTTCGTGCGATGATCCAAGATAACGCCGTTGACTGAGAACTCGATACCCTTATTCTCGGTCGAGCCGATATTACGATACTGATAGTTATAACTCTGGGCCAACTTATAGAGCACGATCAAGTCCTTGGTCGTATTCCAATAGAGGTCGATAGAACCGCTGAGTCGCTGGTTAAAGAAGCCATAATCGATACCGAGGTTACGGGTGATTGTGGTCTCCCATTTCAAATTCGGGTTTGCAGCGATATGCTTGCTACCACCGGCTGTCAACATGGTCGTAAAGCCGCTCATCCAAGGCTGGGTACCACCCGTTGCAGGACCGGGGAGAAAATCGGTATGCAGGTATCCCAGGTTCACATTGTTGTTACCCGCCGTACCATAAGAGAAGCGGACCTTCATCTGTGACATCCAATCCTGCGCACTCTCTGCAAAACTCTCCTCTGCAAGGTTCCATGCGATAGCTGCCGAGGGGAAGAAGCCCCATTGGTTTTGCTTAGCGAAGCGAGTCGAACCATCGGCACGGAAGGTCAGCGATACATAGTAACGCGACTTATAGTCGTAGTTCGCGCGAGCGAAGAATGACAACATGTTATCCGTCGGGTTGATGTAGTTGGTACTCGTTGAGTGCTCAGCACTACCATGCAATTGGAATACCTTATAAGCCGGCAGAGTAGCCTCAAAGCCGGTAAATACCTGCTCCGTATTGTATCCCTTATTCATGATGATTTCTTCACCCACCAATACCGAAGCATTATGCGCATTATTAAACTTCTGCTCCCACAAGAACGTGTTGGTCTGACGGAATTTCGAAGCGATATCTTTCGTCACGATACCGGCACTCTTATTCAAGCAATTCGTACGTGCATAATAGGTAGTCGGACCATAGAAACGGTCGGTATTGACAGACTTGTAGTCATAACCTATTTCAGCCTTCAACGTGAAGTACTTCAAGAATTTATAGGAGATATATCCATTCATGTCAAAACGCATCTCTTTCTTATTCTTGTAGTTATCACGAATGGTCGTGATCGGGTCGTACATATTACCATATTGCTCTTCATCATCCAGCGACCCATCGTCTTTCTTGTACAGCGTCATCGGTGTAAATACGACCGCATTACGCAGACGAGATTCCGATGTAGATCCTGCATCTTTCGTAGTATTTGAACCGGCGCCGTTCACCTCGGTATCCGAATAACGGGTGGTGAACGCAATCGTCAAGTCCTTAATCGGTTTGAACTTCGCCTTCAAAGACAGGTTATTACGGTGATAATCCGAAGATTGCATGATAGCAGTGTTGTCCACGCGAGCATAGTTGAGGCTGAAGTTCGCCTTCTTATTACCGCCGCTCAAGGTGAAACTATGGTTGCTGTCAAAGCCCGTGCGACCGAACGTACGGTCCAACCAATCGGTATGCTCCAAAGCATTCGCACCTTCTAACATTTGAGCGATATCTCCTGTCCCCTTTTGATAATCTTTGATGAAGTGCTCATAGAAATCTTCCTCCTGACCTTTCAGATACTGGTTCTCATATTGGAGCAACATGAATTCGCGGTTGTCCAAAACAGGCATACGGTTTGCCAGGCCTTTCCAGCCTACATAACCCGTATAATCAAAATGCAGCACCATCTTATCGTCGCTATCCGTTGAAGCCTCTTTCGTGGTAATGATGATAACGCCGTTTGCACCTTGCGCACCGTAGATAGCGGTAGCAGCAGCATCCTTCAGTACGTCCATCGATTGGATGTCCGTCGGCGGGATATCAGCGATAGAACTTACCGGCATACCGTCCACGATATAGAGCGGTTCATTGCTTTGCGTCAACGAAGTACCACCACGAACGCGCACTTTCACTTCCGCATCCGGACTACCCTCAGCAGACGTCACCGTTACACCGGCCAATTTACCTTGCAGTGCCTCAGCCGCATTAACTACCGGTACGTCCTTGATTTGGTCTGCACTAACCGAAGCAACCGCAGTAACGAGGTCGCGCTTCTTGGTCGTACCATAACCGGTAACCACCACTTCCTCCAGCACTTCGCTGTTCTCGCGGAGCACGACGTTCATTACATCGCCGGTAATCGTCAACTCCTGGGTCTGCATACCGATGTAGGAGAAAACAAGCACCTTAGCGTCATCCGGCACATCGATGGTATAATTACCGTCGAAATCCGTCACTGTACCAATCGTGGTACCCTTCACGACCACGGAGGCCGAGATAATCGTCTCGCCCGTCGGGTCCTTTACTGTTCCGCTGACCACACGTGCCTCAGCGACCATGCCCACCAAAAGCAAGGCTGAAAGCATCATGGTACGGAACACTCCAAAATGTAGTTTCATAGAGAATTTGTTTGTATTAGTGTTAAATGAAAAATTGGTTGTGCATTAAAATCGGGGGCAAAGGTACAAAAAAAAACACACACGTATGTGTATTTTTTGACGGAAAAAGTGCACTTTAGCCCGGTTTTGCAAAGTAGACTTAGCAAATCTTAAATCTACAATCAAAAATCTTAAATCAGAACGGCTCTGCATACGTGCATCCTTCGCGCCAGCGTGAACAGCCATAGCGCGTATTACCGCGGATGATGCGTCCTTGACGACAAACGGGACAAAGCATGCCCGCCTTGTTGGTCTTCACGTCGCGAACGACGCCCGACGTCATCTCTTTGAGTTCCGTAAGGAAATCCTGCGCCTGGTATTCGCCGCGCTCTATCTCGCGCAGTTTCTTCTCCCAAAGGCCTGTCAGTTCGGCGGACTTGAGCAGCGGAGAGATGATGGTATGAATGAGGTTGATACCCGTCTCCGTCGCGCGAAGCGACTTGCCTTGCTTGACGATATACTTGCGTTGGTAGAGTTTCTCGATGATGGCCGCACGCGTGGAAGGACGACCGATACCGTTCTCCTTCATCGCCTCGCGCAGTTCGTCGTTCTCGACGGTCTTACCAGCCGTTTCCATCGCCCGCAGCAGCGTAGCCTCGGTATAGTATTTCGGCGGCGTGGTGGTCTTTTCCTTCAGCAGCGGCTCGTGTGCTCCGCTCTCACCTTTGGTGAAGGCCGGAAGGGACTTGGAGGATTCTTCGGATTCCGGGCTATCCGGATTCTCCGGAGTTTCCGGTTCTTCTTTTTCAAACACCGCTCTCCACCCCGGTTTGAGTACCTCGCGACCGGTGACCTTGAAGTCGATCTCGCCGGCTTTCGCCAGCACGGTGGTATTGCTTACCTCGCATTCGGGATAGAACGCCGCGATGAAATGCAGCGCCACGAGGTCATACACTTTCTTCTCGTCCGCCGTCAGTCCTTCGGGACGCTGACCCGTCGGAATGATGGCATGGTGGTCGGTCACTTTCTTGTTGTCGAACACTTTCTTCGACTTCGGCAACTTCGTGCCCAAGAGCGGCGTTACCTGCGGGTAGTAATCTTTGATGCCGGCTAAGGTATTCGGGATTTTCGGATAGATATCGTCGCTCAGATAGGTCGTATCCACGCGCGGATAGGTTGTCACGCGTTTCTCGTAGAGCGATTGGATGAGTTGGAGCGTCTGCTCGGCGGAGAAGGAATATTTCTTGTTGCAATCGACCTGCAGCGAGGTCAGGTCATACAGCTTCGGCGCGTACTCGAGGCCTTTCTTCTTCTCCACGGAAGTGATGGTCAGCGGCAGATCCTTGATGCTGTCCACCAATGCCTGTCCCTGCTCCTCGCTCGTGATGGCATATTCGCCTTCTTCCACGGGGATCTGGGCGCTAAAGAGCGTATCGCGGTAGTTTGTCTTGAGTTCCCAATAAGTACGGGGCACGAAGTTCTCTATCTCCGCCTGGCGCTTCACCACAAGCGCAAGCGTCGGCGTCTGCACACGACCGACAGACAGCACCTGGCGATCCTTACCCGTCCCGCGTGCGTACCTTATAGTATACGCGCGCGTGGCGTTCATACCCAGCAACCAATCGCCGATGGCGCGCATCATACCCGCCTCGTACAAGTGCTGGTACTCCGATTGGTCTTTGAGTGTCTGGAAACCCTCACGAATCGCCTCTTCGGTCAACGAACTGACCCACAGGCGCTTCACCGGACATTTGCATCCCGCCTGCTGGTACACCCAGCGCTGGATGAGTTCTCCTTCCTGCCCGGCATCACCGCAGTTAATCACCTCGTCGGCTTGCTCGATCAGACTCTTGATGACGTTGAACTGCTTGTGCACGCCTTCGTCGCCGGACACCTTGATAGCAAACCGCGCAGGAATCATCGGCAGCGAACTCAGGTTCCATCCCTTCCACTGCTCCGAATATTCCTGCGGATCCAAGAGGGCGCAGAGATGACCGAAGGTCCAAGTTACCTGATAACCGTTCCCTTCGAAATAGCCGTTCTTGCGCTGGTTAGCTCCCAACACCCGGGCGATATACTCACCCACCGACGGCTTCTCTGCAACACAAACGACCATGATTAACCTTTCTGAACGCCGTAACCGTATCCTTTGCGGTTGTTTTTCGTGCCGTTGAGCACACAAGCCACATTATGCATACGCTCCTTCACAATGATCTGATTCATATAATCGATCATCTCCGTCGGCGTATATTTATAGCGGCTGACGAATATATTCAGATCCGAGATACGGTCTAACAGATAGGTATCACTCACGAGCGCTACCGGCGCGGTGTCGATGATGATATAGTCGTAGCGCTTACGCAGTTCTGCAATCAACTCTTCAACGCGCTTGCTCTGCAGCAGTTCAGCCGGATTCGGCGGCACGGTACCGCAGGGAAGCAGATCGAGGTTTTTATGCTCGCCGCTCGGAACGATCACATCGTCCAGCGTCACGCTCGACTCCGCCAGGTAATCCGTCAGAAGACCCTTACTCGGCAATCCGAAGTACTCGGCAATCATCGGCTTGCGGATATCGAGTCCCACCAATGCTACTTTCTTTCCGAGGATAGCGAGCGACAAAGCGATATTGCTTGACACATACGATTTTCCTTCGCCGTTGATACACGAAGTCACAAGAATCACCGGACTCTTGACCTCTGATGGAATCATGAAGCGCAGGTTCATACGTATCAGGCGGAAGAGTTCCGCCGAAACGGTTGACTCGCCTTCGTGAATCGCGATATGCGCATGGCGGGAGTTCTCTACCACTTCACCCAGCATCGGCGCTTTCACATGACGCTCGAACTCCTTCACGTCATCGATCTTGTCGTTGAGGAGCGTATAGAGATAGAGCAGTGCCGCCGGGAAGAACAGGCCAAGGATGAAGCATAGTATGATCAATCTGCTCAATTTCGGCGAACGGCTGCGAACATCACACTGCGGCACATCGATAATCTTCGCCGGGACGGTTGTAGCGGCCAGCATCAGGGCGTTCTCTTCGCGTTGCTTATAGAGGTACAGATAGAGTTGCTCCTTGAGCTTCTGATCACGTACGACACGTACATATTCGCGTTCCACCTCCGGCGCGTCTTGAATCTGACGATTGAATTCCGAATCGCGCGCCAGCAAATCACGCTGACGAATACGCAGGCTCTCGCGCACCGAACTAATGGTAGCAATGATATTCTGACGCATGGACGCCAATTGCGTGTCCATCTGCTCCAGCACCGGGTTGTTCGCCGTGGCGGTGCGTTGGATACGCATACGCTGCAGCATAACGGAATTATACTCCGACAAAGCCGCAGTGAGGGACGCATCAGAGATACCTATATTAGCCGGGATGAGGCTGCCGTTCTTCGACTCGTCATGCATAAACACATCGATATAATCTACGAGGTTCAACTGCGTCTCGATATACGCTAAGGTCTGCTGCTCCGTGCTATTGGCCTCCAGAACCAAGCGAGCCTGCGTCTCGATATCGGCGATTTTGTTCTTCTCCTTGTATTGCGAAACGTTTTTCTCCGCGTCGCTCAATTCTGCTGTGATGATATTCAGACGCTCCTCGATGAACGCAGCCGTATTGGATGCGAGCATGTTCTTATCAATGACAGCGTTGAGGTTATATTGCTCGATGAGCTGATTCAGCAATGCGCGGTCGCGCGCCGGAATCGGCGATTTCATTGAGAATTTGATGATATTGCTCTCTTTCTTATGCAGCGAGATAGTCATCATCCTCCGATAATCGGATACTACCAGTTCTCTCCGCTTATGCACCAGACGATAGGTGGTATCGCGGCTCAATTCGCGAGTCGGGTGGATAAGCAGCGTGCCGGCCAGCGTCTCTACCGGTTCACTCAAAGTCTTCACTCTCGTCGAGGAACGATGGAAGAACCCGCTCTTCACGCGTACCCGATAGCCTTTCTTTGTCGGCTTCACATATACGACGAAGGGACGTTCCTGACCGCGTTCGCTCAACGCCAGATAATCGATGGTCATTGCGGGATTTTTGAATTCTCCTGCCCAACGGAATCCGTCCTTCACGTACGTAATATCCCAGAGGTTCAGGGCATCCAGCGACTGCGAGATGAGTCCGCGCGAGGAGAACACTTCTACCTCATCCTCTGCAGCGGTGTTTCCTCCCAAACCGAGCGTCGCAAGCGAACCAATCTGATCGGCTATACTTGTGTCTTTCTGGCGTAATACGATACTGGCATCCGTAACCCAGTTCGGCGCCTTACGCAGATAATACGCACCGCCAAGCAGCATGAAGCAAACTATGCTTATCGCAAACCAGTACCATTTTTCCGTAACGATGCGCACTATCTTGCGCACGTCAATCTCATTATTGTTGTTCTGTTCCATACTTATTTTTTCGTAGCGTTAACAACTGTTACGATAACCGTTGCGGCACTCGCCAGGGTTGAAACCATACTGAGCCACAGACTCGTATTCGCGCTGTTCACTACGCGCACTTTGTTCGGCGACACATACACCACGTCGTTCTGCTGCAGGTAGAAATACGGCGAAGTGAAGATATTTGCATCGCGCAGGTTCAGACGAGCGATTTGCAATTTACCATCCACCTCACGCGTCACGAGTACGTTATCGCGACGGCCGTACGGCGTCAAGTCGCCGGCAGAAGCCAGCGCGCCGAAAATCGTCAAGCTACCGCCCGCCATGCCCACATTACCGGGTCGGTTCACCTCACCCAATACCGCTACTTTCGCATTCACGATATGCGCGTGTACTTGCGGATTCATGACCTGCGCATCCAGTTTCTCCTTCACCAGGATCTCTACCTCATTGCGCTTCAAACCCGCCACATGCAGTTTACCCAGCACCGGGAAATCGATATCTCCGTTCTCGTCCACGATGTAGTATTGCAGCGCAGGCGTCGTCGACAGCGTCGTGGAACCCGGGGTAGCATACACCACTGCCGGCAGGTTATACGGAACGACTGCTTCGGGATCCAAAGCCGACACATAGATCGTGAGAGCATCACCGATACGAACGGTCAACTCCGACTGCGAGTGAAATCCCGCATTGATGGAGTCTTCCATCTCCGGCTGAGCATTCGACACATAGGTCATCTGTTTCTGGGTCACACAACTCGCCATCAGCGAAGCTGCGATAACCGCAAGAGTGATTTGCAAAAATTTACGCATAGTTGTTCAAATTAGCGCGCAAAATTACTACAAAAAAATGGAATATGCAAGAAATTAGCCCAAAAAAGTGCGTATGCTTGCATAAATGGACTGTTTTTGGGGTAATTTATTGGAGTTCGCGCGTTAGTGCGAGATAATCGTGCCCTTGCGGCTAAGAACTAATTTCGGGGGAATTGGTGGTAACCAAGGCGGAGTCCGAAGTACGGTATATTTCATTTTTTTTTATTTTTTTTTGTGTATTTCAAAAAAAAGCAGTACTTTTGCATGACATTTTGTCAGGTTTATATGACGCAACAGGAATTATTGGCTATCAAGCAGCGTTTCGGCATCATTGGCCAGAGTCCGCTGCTCAATCGGGATATCGAGATTGCGGTGCAGGTAGCGCGCACCGATTTGAGTGTGCTCATCACCGGTGAATCCGGTGTCGGCAAGGAGCATTTCCCGAAGATCATACATGCTTATTCGGCTCGCAAACACGGTCCCTATTTCGCCGTGAACTGCGGTGCTATCCCCGAGGGCACGATTGACTCCGAACTCTTCGGACATGAGAAAGGTGCCTTCACCGATGCGAAAGCGGAGCACAAGGGTTATTTCGAGATTGCCGACGGAGGTACGCTCTTCCTCGACGAAGTAGGTGAACTGCCTCTCCAGACGCAGGTGCGCCTGCTGCGTGTACTCGAGACAGGCGAGTTCCTGCGTATGGGTTCCAGCACGGTGCGCAAGACCAATGTGCGCGTGGTTGCGGCTACCAACCTCAACATGCGTCAGGCCATCGACGACGGCCGTTTCCGCGAGGACCTCTATTACCGTCTCAACACCGTAGAGATACGCGTACCCGCCTTGCGCGAACGCAAAGAGGACATCCCCTTGCTCTTCCGTAAGTTCGCCGTGGATTTCTGCAACCGCTATCAGATGCCGCCTCTCTCGCTCAGCGAAGAAGCGACGCGGCTGCTGCAGAACTGCTACTGGCGCGGAAATATCCGCCAGTTGAAGAACCTCGCCGAACAGATCGCAGTCATCGAGATGGACCATCAGATCAGCGCCGACACGCTGCGCAAATACCTGCCGAAGGAAGAGAACCAGCAAGGCATCGTCCTTCGCAACCCCGCGCAGGAGCAGGCCAAAGACTACTCGCACGAGATCGGTATTCTCTATAACATGGTGATGCAGAACAAGAAAGACCTCGAGGAACTCAAATCACTTCTGACCCATCGGGATACCGTTATTCCGGAATTCCGCCATCTCGAGGAGACGCCTGCGCGAACGGTTATCCAAACGCCCGCAGACGATGAAGCTTGGGAGAACGGCGAAGTGATCGAAGACGAGCGTCCCGAAGAGCAACCGCAAGCCCCGGTCAGCGTCAGCCTCGAGGACACCAGCCGCGAATTGATGCGCGAAGCGCTGGAGCGAAGCGGGGGCAACCGCAAAGTCGCCGCTGCCCAACTCGGCATCTCCGAACGAACTCTGTATAGAAAAATCAAAGAGTATGGACTCTAAAGTTGATAGTTAAAATTGTTTATCTATGTTTATTTCCTGCAAAAAAAACAAACTCGTTCAGAGTCATACTTCGAAACAACAGATTATCGGAAATGTATTTACGGATAGTCTGTTGGATCGAAGGATGGGACATTTGCTAAAATGTATTTTTTTTACAGGGGTTTATCTATGTTTATTTTCCTTCCACTCTTGCAGCATCAGCTATAAGATGAACGGCGCGAACATCAACTACCAAACGACCCACACCATCTCGATCGCCGACTTCCCGAACAACGCCCCGCTCGTGAACCCGACTCTCAGCAGCGCACTCACGGAAGGCATACGCGACCTCTTCCAGCGTCAAACGCGCTTGCAGATGCAGCGCAAAGGCGGCGACCTCGAGATAGAAGGCGAGATAACGGGCTACGCGGTGACACAAGGCGCCATCTCGGCGGACACGTACGCTTCGGAGAGCAAACTGACCATCACCATCGTCGTACATTTCACGAATAATGTGAACCCCGAGGAGTCGTTCGACAAGACCTATTCGTCGTACCAAACCTACGACGCGAATATGCTTCTTACGGATGTACAGGATGAACTCTGCACGGCGATGATCACCGAATTTGCGGAGAACATCTTCAACGACACCGTGGCCCGATGGTAAAAAAATGCGCAATTATTTGCGTATGTCAAAAAAAAGCAGTACCTTTGTCGCCGATTTCGGCGAAAGCAATTTGAAATAAGAAATCATAAATCATAAATCATAAATTAAAAACATAGCTATGTACGTATTTATTACTATCCTGATCGTTATCGCCGCTATCCTGCTGACGCTGTTGGTGTTGGTACAGAATAGCAAAGGCGGTGGTTTGGCTGCCGGTTTCGCGAGCGGCAACCAAGTGATGGGTGCGCCGAAGACGGCAGACTTCCTGGAGAAGACGACTTGGACTTTGATTGCCCTGATCGTAGTTTTCAGCATCGCTGCTGTCGGTTTCAGCAAAGGCCGTCAGGCTGTCGCTGAGGATCAATCGGTTATCGTAGTGGACGAAGCTCCTGCAGCTCAACCTGCAGCTGAGTTCCCCGCTGAGCCGGCTGAGTAATCGCAACCCACATTCACAAATTAAAGGCAGTTCCCAACGAGCTGCCTTTAATTTATTTACCTTATGTATCATTTACCTGGTCATATGCTGGTTAAATGCAGGTTAAATGCTGGTTAAGTGCTGTTCAGAATTTAGCCACCCTCACCGCCGGAGATCGGATCACCGATGCCTAAGCCGGGATCACTGCCAGCCAGTACGTTTGCACTCAGTTTCACTTGTACAGCCTCTACAACGGGCTTGCTATATATTTTGTTTTGCATAATGCACTCCTTTCATTAATTCGTTAATACTTTCATTCTTTAACTCATTATTGAACGATTTGTCCGTTAACATTGTAAATATTCTCGCCGCGGAGGATGTACAGTTGGCCGTCGATCAGCACCTTGATCGGTTTCTCACCGTCCTCGAGGTTCTCGAAGCCTTGCGCCTGATCTTTCTGCATCGGCATACTACGCACGTTCTTGCCTGGAGCCTGATTCGGCGTACCGCCGGTAATCTCGTCCAGTACTACATATGCGCGGAAGGCCGGTAGCGTGTTGCTTCCCGTGCCGGTACCCGTTGCACGACGTAACTCGTCGCCGATAACGAGGTATACATCGTGATCGCCTGCAGCAGCTTTCTTGCCATCCAAATCGGCTTGTCCTAAAGCACTGAACGTACCGTGGAGACCGTTGTTTGCAACGAGCGCTGTTTCATCTACTGCATCGCCTGTCAGGATAGCCTCTAACTTCTCCGACTCAGCGTAAACGATATACGGTTTACCTGCAGGATACGGAGCACTTTCCTCTTGGATATAAGCGAAGTTGACGTCTTTACCGATGAACGACCACAAGCTTGCGCCCTTTATAGCCGACATCGTCTTGTTCCAACAAACGGTATAGTAATGACCGGCATTCAGCCCTGTACGTACATCTACATATTCCGCCTTCGGTATACGCGTTACCAGACGAACGGCGTGACCATAGCGTCTAGGACGAGTGGTTGTTACCGGCCGAGTATATTCCGTTTGGGTGCTATTAAGCCACGGAGCAACGAGCATATCTGCCTCATCAAGTTTACCGGCAGGATTGGTCGCCAACCAGTAGAAACCATATTCGCTCACGTTATTCATCCAGCAGTACCATCCGGACAGCGGGTTCTTTGTGGTAGTCGTTTTACCATCGATACCTATGGTATTGCCGACAAATCCTGCGCGAGCACCGGCTAACGGAAGGAATACGGCTCCGGCTGCTTCCAACTCATCCCATTGAGCGAACGAGAAAGAGTTGGCTTTAAGAGTTTCCTCATCATCCAAATTGTAGAAACCGTACGCGATGGTCAAACCAGCAAGATCCTCCCAATCATCCGGGAAGAGAGCCAATCCATTCAAGCTATCCGGGCCAAGAGCGATGATTGCCCATAGTTTGTGATCATTTTTTGTACGGTTCAATAAGAAGTCCCATTCTTTTCTGGTCAGCGTATTCCATACTTTCTCATCGTCCGTAAACTTAGTTCCCCAATCCACGAAATCGCCGGTAAACTCAGCATCCAGGTTGGATTTCAAGAGGCCATAGTTCGAATCACCACAACTCCAACCGAACACATCAACTGAACCCTCATAATTATCATCACCGAAACGGAGGTTCAGGTCGCTCAAGACCTCGTACTGCTTCTCTGCGGCGTACCATGCATGCTCTCCATAGTTATATTGGAGGTTACCGCGAGCGAAGATAGCCGTGTCGCCATTCGCATTGATAGTAAACTTACCGCCAATCGGAGAAATCCTATCAACCGGAACGATAGCCGGATAAGAAACTACCAACTGATGTGTCTCAAAGATATACGTGAACAAATACTCACCTGCTTCGTCCACCTCAATGGTCATGTCCGACCCGGCTTTGGGAACAATCTCGCGATATGAATTATGTTCGCGCGTGAATGCCTCGCCATCTCCGTACTTGTTATTACCGCCATCTAATAATTGGAAGTTGTGTGTTCCAACCGTCAGCGGCAGCGTCGCCAATGCCTTGGCATTATTACCGTCCAGCACAAGAGGCTTCTGGTCCCAAGAACCTTGAAGAATCAGATTTTGAATGTTCAGCGCTTGTACTAACGTCGGAGTAATGGTAATGTCGTGCGTACAGGGGTTGAAGTCCACTTCAATGGTATAGATACCGCTTTGCGCGATATTGCATGCTTGACCTTCTTCTGTGGTCGGCCAATAACCATTCGCTTCATCTCTATCTTTGAACACTTTGATGTACACATCACCGGCAAGAAGTACAACCTCTTCATCACTCTTTGTCCACTTGTATGTACCGTCTTCTTGCTTCTTCATATCCGTATATTTATGCAGGTGCGTAGCTGCCCAACCGAGGTCGCACAGTGCTAACGAATTACTTCCTACGGTATATACGGTTACGTCTTTGCTGACCATCTCAGCCCAAACAGTGTCGTTAGCCGGATCAAGCACGAAGTTAACCGTATCATATGCCGTCACTTCTTTCCGCTTATTGCCGTCCATATAGAACAGAACAGATTGTGCTTTCCATGTAGCACCGACATCATCATTGGTCGTATTGTAGTTCACACCATTTCCGCCATAAACCACATTCTCTATCCGATAGGTACCGTTTCCGGCAGGTGTCATACCTTTCCATTTCCATGCGCCACAACCGTACCAGTTATTCTTGATGTAGTAATCGCATTCCGGGAATCCGATATTGAGCGCATTGCCCTCATAGGTCCAAGTGAACGTATAATCACCTTCCACATCTGCCTCCAACTTCATATCGCCTCCCGTCCCTATGCCAGTAGCACCAGTATAATCGCGATGGAACGTATATCCATTTCCAAGATATGAACTACCTACAACCACTTTAAAATAGTAATTTCCTGCTGATAGATTTTCTATCTTTAGACTTGCGCTCTCATTAGTGCTAGCTATTGTAAAGTCGGGCGTGTCACCCCACGTAGAGCCATCTGCAAACGTACCATGCATTTTCACAGCAGGAATAACTACCGCTGCGGATTTGAACGTGGTATCAATGCTATACTCCGGCGTTGCAGCCAAATCAAGGGTAAATACAATGTCATAAATACCATCTCTAATTACCGAGAAACTTGCATTACCTTCCTGAGGATAAGCCTTTTCCCAAGAATGATTCTTTACTATTTTGTACTCATATGGAGCGGCCGTTGATAACTCCACATTTGTCAAGCTCAATGTATATACACTTTCGTTTATCGTCATGTCATTGGTACTACTTGTTTCATCCCAATCCAAACCGGGAACCGTTCCTACTACGGTATACGTATCCGGAGTTGCAGGAATGCTGCTATCATCCGGCAGTGTAGTTGATGCACAGATAATCGGATTGCTGGAAGGGTTAATGGTGGTGCCTGGGAAATAAAACAAGATGTAAAAGGCAACATCGCTATGAATAACATTATTCCAATTATTATTGCTATAGCCTGATGTATTATTCGTACTATTATTCATGGCGGTAACATCCGTGTTGTTGAAACCCGGATTCGCATACAAACAACTGTACTCACTACCACTATTCCAATCGGTAGAAGTAGTTATCTTAAACTTATTGTCATCTCCAAGGTCATCATGACTTGGCGATTCAAAATACGCATAGTACCCATCAGTACTGGCCTCCATCGCTGATGCGCCCCAGCCATTCTGATTACCTCTGTAATAGTAGGTTGTAGCCTTCGCAACCGTCATACTGCCGAATAGAATCAAGGCAGTGAAGAGAGTAAGATTTTTTTTCATGATCTTAAACTTATTTGTTAATAATTGATTTTGCAAAACCTTTGCGGGGCAAAGGTACAACAAAAAAAATCACATGCACAAATTTTTAACCATAAAAATGCATTTTGCTTACGCAAATTTACCATTTCGCGCTGAAAAGTTTTCCAACACTCTCCACCCCAAACACACCCCTAAACACACCAAAGGCAGCCGAAGCTGCCTCTGTAAACCCAACAACCCTGCCGCGAGGGCAGGGCTGTCGAGTATCATCGCCTCAAGGGCGAGACTAAAGCATTGCAGCGACTCTTGGGATGCGAGCTAACCATGATAATATACTACGATCTTGACGCACCGTTTGCATTGTATATTTCGTTTGAATATTCATCAATGCATCAGCCGGTATATCCAATGCTGCCTCAAACATCAGGGCCGTAGTTGGGGTTAGCGGACGCTTGCCATTCAGCAACTCATTCAAAGCTGTATATGACACATTGACTTGCCGCGCAAACGCTCGTTGTGAAATATGACGAGCTTCCATCTCGTCTTTGATCACCTCTCCGGGATGTACCGGATAAAAAGAATAACCTAACATTGCCATAATTATGCCTTATAATGGTTAGTAATGTCCTCTAATTTGCAAATAGTTAGAATAGTCTCTCCGGGTCTCGCTTCCATCTGGAATACCAAGCGGTAATGATAATCGATCCGTACGGAATATTCATCATTCCCAATTGCTTCAAAATTTAACGAATTGAAGCGGAATAGATCTTCCATTCGACTTACTGCATTCAAGATTTCCACAACTCGTACATATTTGTGTATTACTTCCGGTTGAAAGCGATGTTGTTTATCGCTTGTTTTGCCAGTATAATACAGGTCGCTGAGGTAATCTTTTAGGAACTCTACTTCCATACTATCTGCAATTTTTGTGCAAAGGTACTACATTTTTTTTATATTCGCAAATTTTGCGAACATTATTTTGCGATTTTCTTCATTTTTTACATCTTTGCCCCCTATAAACCCAACAACCCTGCCGCGAGGGCAGGGCTGTCGAGTTTTATCGCCGCATGGGCGAGAGAGAGTTAATCTACCGGTATAGGATCTGATCCCGGGATATTCGACGATACATTCTGATCGGTCGTACCTGCGCTGGCGCAGATGATGGTCTGCGGAACTACCTCCGCAACCTCAATTTCAGGATTCTTATACATCTTTTTCATAATTGCATTAATTCATTAATTCATTAACTCCTTACTTCACCAGACGTCCGGTAGCGTCATATACCTTCTCACCGCGGAGGATGTACATTGTACCATCGATCATTACCTTCATCGGTTGATCACCGCTCTGGAGGTTCTCAAAGCCTTGCGCCTGGTTCTCACCATTGACGTTCATCGAAATACGACGGCGACCGTATGCCTGTGGTTGATCATCGTTCTCGATCTTATTCAGCTTGATGTATGCACGGTAGTTATCTACATAAACGCGATTCTCTTGGTCAACCAACCAGTACTCGTTGTTGCGGAGGAAGTAATCGCCGTTCGTCAAGAACAGACGTGCTGCCTCTGCGCCTTCTGTCGGATTGTTGAGATCATAGTGACCATAGAGACCATTCTTATGACCTGCATTTTCTGCAACAGCAACGTCAGTATATGCCACCTTCAGTTCAGTTACATTCTCGTTCGGCTTGAAGATGTACGGAGCACCAGCTACCATTACACCGCCTTCAACCTCGTCGAAGAATATCTTCTTCTTGTCTGCATCATAGTAAGAAATCTCATACAATACACCATTGGTCATCACACCAGCCTTCGGCAAGCAGATTGTTCCGTAGTTGCCGGAAACGTTACGGGTGTAGAATGTATTGAACTTAGCGGCAGTAACAATCGGCAGAGCGGAATAAGCACCTGTTTCTCCATCAGCACTAGCATTTACATTCTTGTAGTTTTTGAATGTGCCGTACTCTCCTCTATACAGGATAGAGTGATTCGAGTGTGTACGATAGGTTACAGGCGTTGCATTTCCATCGTAAGTCCAGAAACATTCACCATCAGTTAAGTCAAGATCGTTACTGTCGTTTGTTTTTCCGCTCAAATATTTTGTTCCGTTCTTGAACGACATCTGATTACCAACTGTCTTGCGTGTCCAAGTAATAGCAGCTTTTTGATCAGCAGTGAAGTCATTATAGATATTTCCATAACGATAATCTACCGGTACCGCATCAACTGCGTGATTATCACCTGTATTCTTTACTGCATACCAGTTACCTGCGTACTTAGCAAGAATGACTACTTGATCGTAAACCACATCATTCCATTGAGCAACATACTCAACATCTGCTGCAGGAGATGTCATCGTCATCGCAGCCTCAGCAGTATATACATTTACTCCATCACTCCAACCAGCGAATGCATGTTCGTCATCATAAGCAGGAGCTGCAGGTAATGAGTACGGATCACCACCATACAAATCTGTAATTGCATCAATAGAACCGCTTGGGCCATTCAGGTTGAAGGTTACAGTAGCAGGACTTTCCGGTTCCCAAGTAGCATGGAGTTCGATGTCTGCTTGTACATTGGTAATGGTAGCACCGGCAGCGTATTCATTCACGCCATCCGACCATTTCAAGAATGTGTTGTGTAACTTTGTCGGAACAGCTGTCGGCAAAGTAGCGTCTTCACCTTCCTCTACAGAAATTGGGTTGAATGTACCTTCCTCACCGCTTGCAAGAACAAATGTAATGTTATAACGTACTACAGGAGCAGTGGTATATACATCAACCTGCGGAGTTACTTCTTTCGCCTTGTAAAGTTGAACATTCTGTTGACCAGATTTATAGTAACGGAAACGCTCAGTATTTTCCGCGTAATTATATTTCATAGCCACAGTTCCACCAGATGTTGTCACAGAAATTACTGCCGCACCTTCGCTAATTGCAAGACTATTCACCTGCGGATCATCACTTACAGCCAAACTATTAGCATACGAAGAAGCATAGATGTATTTTCCATTATGAGCTTTGAGAGAATATCCTCCTGTCATCGCGGCAACGGTGAATATTGCATTATCAATATCTATCGAGCTTGCGATTACACCTTCATTAATAGTAACTGCAACACGGTTAAGATTTGCGTCTAATGTCTCTAATCCACCGTTAAATGCAACTGCATCATGCGTGTTATCGCCTTCGTAAACAATCAGATACTCACCACTCCAATCGCTCGGCGCAGAAGTTACTTTCTCATATTGGTTATAAGGAGTGCCATCTACCTTGCGGCTAAAGATAGCATAAAGACTCATTGTGCTGCTAGTCGGAGTAACACTCGTTAACTTCGTTGCACTTGCTTCCTCAGTAGCAATCTCATCGGCGCTCCAGCCATAGAATGTCCAGCCTTGAACACTCGGAGCAACTACATCATTGAAGTCATATTCTGCATTCTGAGCTTTAACCTTAGTAGTATACAACTCACCCTTGCTGTAGAACGAAATCGTGCAATTTGCAGTCTCTTTCCAAATAGCGTAGAGAGTTTGGTTTGTGGTTACATTTTCCAACGAAGTTAAAGCTGTAGTTGCAGCCGGATCAGTATTCCAACCTAATTGATAATAACCGTCCGTACGAGCCAAGCTTGCTGCCGGAACGGTATAATCAGTACCGCTGACATGATTCGTTACTGTGGTCGGAAGGTCACCTGTATAAGCAGCTTCACCAGCATTTGCATTGAACGAAATCTGTACATATGCCGTATTATCCTGGAGATCAGCAGCGGTACGCGGACAGAGTTGAACCACATCACCAGCCTTATGATAAACAGCAACACCGGTTACATTGTAGGTGTGACCATCAATGAGACCGCTCTCATCAATACTGAACTTGTTGTAGTAAGCTACCTCATCAGTACCATTCATAAACTTACCATTTGTTGCATCATAGGTCAAGTCGCTCACCTTGAACAATGCACCTTGGTTAGCAACCGTCAAAGCAGCAAATTGGCTAGCAGTCTTATCAATCGGAGTAATCTCTGCATTGTGAACCAATTCGCCTGCGCCAGCGAAGTTGGCAGTAGTCAAGCCTTTCAACTCTGCACAACCACCGTCTGTATAGAACTGAAGAGTGGTCTCTAATTGATCTTTATTCAGTTTGTCATTTGCAGCAAAACCATGCTCATACTTGTAGAAAATCATTCCATTACCGGTACCATCAGTTACATATGCATTGCTTCCGCTAACTGCCGTTACCAACCAATTCGTCATTTTTACGAATACGGTTGACTCAGTAGTCGTAGCATCTCCTTGTAATGCTGCAATTGATTCATAGAGTGGAGTAGCCGTAAACGCTTTGCTTGCAACCGCACTCCAAGTAGTACCGCCATCCGTGGTAGCTGCAGCATAGAGCGTGCAACTTGTATTGATGGTCACTTTAGTATCATATGCCTCCCACTCAGTTATCGAAGGATCATCTTTCTTGGTAGCATCCGTGGTGTAATAGATCGCTGCACCAGTAGTAGCACAAGTAATCGTTACGTCTTGACTTCCAACAAATGCTGCATTACCGGTGATACTCGGTTTCTTAACAGCCGGAGCTGCACCGTAATAGATCTTTACCTTCGGAATTTGGAGATTATGATCACTGGTAACTTTGATAGTGTAAACTTTGTCTTCTTCCGGATTATCAATCATAAATGTATTATCATTGATACATCCTTGAACGGCAGTACTAACAGCCGTCTCTCCATCATACACATTCCAAATTACACCAGAAGATGCACCATCTCCCGCGCCTACACATACAATCTTTTCAATTGGATTGCTAAACTGCGGTAAAATCAGATATGCACCATTCTTACCCAATAATAATTTACCTCCGGAGTACTTATAACCATTACTAGAACCTGCACCTTGAACGGTTACGGTATAAATACCTTTGGTATAATCTCCTTCAGTAAGGGAATTACTAGTCGGGAATTGCCACTCCGTATTATCCGTAAAATCAAGAACAACATCCGGCACTGCTGTAATTGTATAAACAGCCTCTGCAACTTCACTATCGAGAAGACCGGTCTTTACTGCATATGCCTTAATCGTCTTATTAGAACTTACACTTATTGCGCTCGAATATTCAGCCCTAGTAGCAGAAGTCTTAGGATCTGATTCGTCCAAGGTGTAGTAAATAGTTGCACCTGCTGTCGCACAAGTAATAGTTACATTCTGTGTTCCTTCATAAGCACCAGCTGCAGGAGTGAACGTCGGAGTCTCTACTTTTGTAGGCTCAACATATTCAGAAATTCCGATATTACCAAGACCAACATTACCACTTGATTTCGTCGTGTAAATAAACTTTACATAACGAGATGCTTTCTTCAAATTATGCTCTTCATTCTGAGTACCTGTGATGGTAGTATGGCTTGCAACTCCAGTATAAGTTTCGCCATCTGCAGACTCCTGTACATCAAATGTACCTCCAGAGAAACTGTTATTTTTAATACTATACGTCAATTTACCCGGATCTCCATTGATTTTAATGATTACCCATGAGCCTTGGTTTTTGAATTTAAGTTTCGGTGAAGATGAATAATCCGTATCCAAGTTTCCTTGCGTCATACCACTGGTACTTTCAATATCTGCACGTCCGCCATCAAACGCAAACGGAAGAGTTGCGTAATCTACAACAAACACTTTCTGACTTATAGCGAATACAGCAGATGCGCTCTTGGAACCATCACTTGCAGTAATCTTCATCCAGGTCTGACGTGCTTCGCCATCATTGTCTTCTACATTAACAGAAACCTGCGTCTTTCCGTCATTAACAGTTGGTTCATTTACCCAACTTGGTCTGCTAATTTCATTATCGCAAGTAGACTCGCTATAGAATGCACATGTTACACTATTTACAACACTTGCAAAATCAGATGCCGTAAGCGCAATAACTTGTGCATTATTTCCAGTTGCATCAAACTCCTTACTTGTCGGATTCAAAGAAAGAGACGGTTCTGTAACCCCAGGGTCGCCTCCCTCATATGTAAATACTACATCGTCTACACGAATAACTATATTACCAGCTTTTGAAGGATTAGCTGCATGCGTACTGCTACTATTTGCTACTATTTTAACAAAATAAGCCTTAGTCGGATCTGACGAGGGGATATTGTATGTTACTGTACTTGCAGAAGTGGTAAAAGATAAATTTGTTGCATCTGACGGGGTTTCTTCGTCGGTTTTCATTGCTGTCCAGGTAGAAGACCCGTCTTCGCGATACATGAAGTCAATTTTAAAAGTTGCGGCTGCTGCAATTTTTAGTGAAATCGATTGTAGTCCTGTTACCGCCGTTTTACTCNNCCGCCGTTTTACTCTCTAGATACGGAAGATCCCCATTCCAGGCACTTGCGGCGGAATTCTTAGCATAGTATCCGCGCATTTGCATGGATTGTTCTCCATTTAATTTGCTGTTTGTTGAAACTGTTCCGTGTTCAACATACCAAGCCATACCAGCATTGCTATCGTCTGCATCGTAAGAAATTTGAGAATTGTACGTGCTTCCTGCACTTTGCTTCTCAAAATCCTCAGTCGGCAATACGGAGGCCCACACTTGCCCGATGCTGAGGACGGCCATCAGCAAACAGGCGAAAAAGAGTTTTAATTTTTTCATAATGTTTGTGATTTTAAAGTTAATAAATATAGTTTGTTAATTTTGTTGTTATTTTCCCAGCGCGTATTGTGCAACCCAATTGGGAATCTCGTCATTTTTAAACGTCAATTCGCCGGTTGCCCCATCATATTCCGCCACCCAACGATATTTACTTTCGCTATTATCAAAAATCCCCCAATGGAAATCTTTGTTCTGGTTGAGGCTCCGGTAAACAGAAGATTTCCCTGAACCATTTGGACCGGCTAATATGCGTAGACGCTTAGGCATTGCTTACTTTAAGACAATGATTCGTTGACTAACTTTAACTTTCGGTTCTACCGTACCTATTGCCTCACTACCTTCTCTCGTTACACGGTATATCGTATCTCCACGCACCACCGTCACAGGAATGTTTGCCCTGCGTGCCGAAACGTATGCTGCAGACTGTTTGGGTTTCAGCATATGCGTGATAGCGGCGTGCTCTTGTTTCTCTACCCCACTCATAATGTTTTTGATTTTTAAGTTAATAATCTGTTAGTTTGTCCTACTCTATTAAACGAAAAACAAAACCGTACTATGGTTCTGTTTGGGCACACTACATACCTGACACGGACGTGAGCCCGGTAGTAAAATACTGATATATAGCTGTTTGAGTCATCATAAAGTAGTGTCTGAACCGTTGGTACTTATGGTGTGTGTCAATTTTCGGGTGCAAAGGTACAAATAATTTTTGATATATGCAAGGGTAAAGTGAAATAAATTTATTTTGTCAGCGAAACCGCCTATTTCCTACAAAGTTCCGACTTTTCGAACCTTTTTATGTTCCGTTTTGCGCGTGTTTTATATAAGGAAAACGCGCGGGGCGGAAGAAAACATAATAAGAAAACGAGCCGAAAACTACGAAGCATAGCGAAGTAGTAATCGTTCGAGCGAAGCGAGATAAGAAAACATTATTAAAAAGAAAAATATAAAGAAAATACTGATTATTGATTGTTGTACTACGTACCAGCAGTATTATTTCGCTAAAGTGCTCTCATAAATAAATTTACAGATCACTTTATCCAAATAATCCTCATCTCTGCGAGATACAATCAATCATCAGCAAAAATACCAAAAATAGTTTTTTTTCATGCCTGAGAACCCTCCCATATAAGGACAGCAAAGGCAGCCGGAAAGCTGCCTTTGATTAGTTTGTTCTTCGCAATGAACGATTTAAAGCATCGCTGCGACACGCAGATCCAAAGCCTTGCTGATGAAGGCATTGATTGATTCGCCAGCTTGCTTCGCCAACGCTGCGATCGCGCTATGCGTCTCTGGCTTGATACGGATGTTCAATTGCCCGGAATAACTCTTATGCGGCTCTAAGCCCTCCGCCACGCAGTATGCCACATAGTCATCTACTGCTTCATGAAAAGCAGTAGTCAACTCCTGAACGCTTTCGCCCTCGAAATTAACGAGTCCGTCGATGCCTTCTATTTTGCCGTAGAAGCATCCGTCTTTCTCGGAGAAATTCACCGTCCCGAGATAGCCTTTATAACTGATTGTATTCATAGTTCCCTCCTATTTTAGATATCCTTTTGATTGCAATTCTTCTAACACTTGTCGCAACGCGTACATTTTAACGATGTTCCCTGGATGCGGTTTATGGAGCATTATCGGGTGCCCTTCTTTGTCTTTAAAAACAATGCGCGATCCTGATGTCTTTCCTTTGTTTGACTTGGAGTAACCCAATATCGTCAGCAGCCGTTCCAACTCATCGAAAGTAAAGTTCGATGGTAGCGTCAGAAACCGCTCTATTAATTTATCTTTTGTACTCATATTACAAATTTTGTGCAAAGGTAACTATTTTTTAGTTACAATCCAAATATTTCTGCAAAAAAATGCTTTTTTTCTTCATTTTTCTCCCTATAAACACACCAAAGGCAGCGGAAAGCTGCCCTTGATGTGTTCGCCTTACGCGGCTTTTAGGACATCAAGCACCGAATAGATACGCGTCATGTGCTCGAAGGAGAAATACTGATCGTCCAAGATCATCCATTCGTTACGATGTTTCACCGACATCTGTTGAATGTCAGGGAACATTGATACCGGGACGATTATCTCACGTCCATCCGTTAACGACACGGAGAACTTTCCTCGATGCGAGGTAAAGTCCATGTTTTTAATACCAACTTTCACATTCGGGATCTTGCACATAATGAATCCTCCGAACTGTCCCATTTCTTTCAATTTTGCGGTGCAAAATTACTACTTTTTTTTGACATATGCAAATATTTGGAGGAAAAAATAAGGAAAACGCGCTACGCGGAAGAAAACAGAGAAAAAAACGGGCCGAAAACTACGAAGCATAGCGAAGTAGTAATCGNNCAAGAAAAATATATAGAAAATACTGATTATTGTTTAGATTATTACATAATCCATAAGTATTTGCTTGCTAACGTTCATTTGTAAGTAAATTTACCATGATCATTACCAATCAAATCCTTATCTCTGACGAGATTCAAACAATAATCAGGCGAAAATACCAAAAATAATTTTCCCTCCGCCTAATCCCAGTACACAGCGAGTTAAATCATTCAAAGGGCAAAAATAACAAAAATAATTTTTCTCCGTAGTTACCGGGCTCATATGAAATAAGTTTGTCAAATTGTCACTTTGCCACTTTGCCATGGAGAAAGTTTCAAAGTTTCAAAGTTTCACGAACAAAAATTACAGCGACAACAGCGACAACAGCGACAGAGCGACAGAGCGACAGAGCGACATGACAAAATTGCAAATGGACAAAAAGGACAAAATGGACAAAATGGACAGTATGGACAAAATGGACAAAATGGACAGTATGGACAAGATGATTTAAGATGGTGGTTCTCAGGGGATGATTAGGTAAATGGAAGGACTAAAGTCTAGGATTACCACGATATACTGACGAGATTGACAGCAAAACGACAGAGAAAGGACCTTAGATAGATGGAAGGGGAAGAACTAAGCAATAACAAACGAATAACCAACGAATAACTAACGGTTACCCCAATAAACACACCAAAGGCAGCCGGGAAGCTGCCTTTGATGTTAAACAGTGATTGCTGATTAGCGTTATTCAATCAGATCTCCACGGCGCGGAGCCTCCATCTGTCCAGTTCCGGGGCCACCAGGAGACATCGTTGATGTATCCATCAGGTTCTCCGTTTTGAAGTCCGTAACTTCAGTACTAGGTTTCTTATACATTTTCATTTTTCTATTTGTATTTATTTACATTAATAAGGATTACACGTGCGACGCGCACGGGCGCGCCTTGTTATTTCACAAGGCGACCCGTTGCGTCGAATACTTTCTCACCACGGATGATGTACAGCGTACCGTCGATCATCACCTTCATCGGTTGATCACCGCCGAGGATGTTCTCGAAGCCTTGTGCTGCGTTCTCTGCATCGCGACCGAGTGTTACGCGACGACGCGGAGCATTGTTCGANNAATGTAATATACATCCATCTTGTTTGCCTCATTAATCTCAAGGCTGCCACCAACCAATACACCGTGCATACCGCGTACGTCTACAGAATCTTCAACCGCGGTTGTGCCGTAGAACAAGTCAATGCGACCGGTTGTCGATTTGAAGATATACGGCTCACCTGCCTTCAACTCTTCGTTCGGCAGAACCTCTTCGAAGTCGATCTTGTCGTTGTACTGCTCGTTGCGGCTTGCAATCTGATAGAACGTTGCACCCTGAGCACCACCAACCAATACATTGTGATCTACACAGAGCGTACCGATGTTGTTCGATACATTGCGTGTGTAATCCGGAGTCTCCTTAACGGTGTAAGTGATCTTCGAGATACGGATGTACTTGTCAGGAGCAGCACCTTCCATACCCATCAACGTTACTTCACCTGCCGGAACAAATACCTTGAAGGTCTTGATATCCGTCTTACTGCTGGACGCAGGCGACATGAATCCATTGATGCTCAGGCAACGATCATTGTTTCCGTTATCAGAGAACTCAACCTCTACGATACCCGGCTTGGTTACATTGAACTTAATGTGACCCAAGGAAGCATACCAACGACCACCGTCTTTAGCACGTACATTCTCACCGTAGAACAACAGAGCCTGCGAGTTGAAGGTAGCATCGTTCGTCGGTTTGTTGTCACCAACACGAACATTTGCCATCAAGCCTTCCTCATTTTTCTTAATAGGCTCAGTACTAGCGGTAACCTTGATAGTAACTTCACCTTCAGCTGCATAGGTCCAATCCCAAGTTGTGGACTCGGTAACATCAACCTGCGGTAGCAAATGATCTACATAGAAGTGAACAGTGTAAGTCTTGGTAGCGGTACCATCCTCAGAGGTAACAACAACTGTCGAAACAGCCTCGTAGTTAACGAACTCTGTTGCTTCATTCTTCGCTACATTAGCATATCCGTTCATTGTAGCGGTTGCAGTCAATGTCGGAACAACGGTAGTACCCATCGCAAGGTTAACGCTATAGTTCTCCTCATTCTTATCGAATACAGGATCCAGCGTACCAGCCGAAGCACTTAATGCCATCAGCGTAGCATCGTTCGTTACGCGGTAGCCAAGTTCAGCCTCGTCCGAAGTAACAGAAACGTCTTGGTGACCTGCGAGCGAGTTGGTAACAACTACATAGTACGTACCCTCTGTCGTGGTCGTCAGCGTAGCAGCGTCAGTACCTACTTCCTCGTCGTCACCTACGGTAGCTTTCTTATACCACTGGTAATGGAGCGTACCCTCACTAACAGTAGCCACAACGGTTGCGGTCATGTCACCCGGATTAAACGTATGGTTTGTAGCAGGTTGAGTTACAATAACCGGAGTAGCAGCCTTTGGCAGAGCGAACTCCAGTTTGTTAATCTTAACCTGCGCACCCGAACCGTTAATGTACCAATCACCTGCTGCAAGAGTAAACTCTCCATCGCCGGTTGCTTCATACAGTTTAGCAGCATCTTCAGTCGAGCACTCGCTACCGATATAATATTTCTTGTTGTCAGCATATACGCTCACTTGCATCTGAGCATCCAAATGGAACTTGATATAATGTGTTCCAAGAGTAGTCAACTGTACATTGGATGCAGAATTGATTTTGGACTCTGCGGACAACTTATAATCAATACCATCAATTGTACGCAAAGTGTTTGCTGCTACGTTCTGACGTTTCTTGGAATAATCAAATACATAACCAGCCTCACCGCCTTGGAGGAGGGCATCACCGGACTCAACCGCTACAATCTGGCAGAAATACAACTTGGTATTCTCTACACCAAATATCACTTCTGCATTTGTAGAAAGAGTCATATCATAACTTACTAATTGAGAACCCGGTTCTACAGTTACAGTTGCCGAAGCAACAGATGAACCTTCTTCCATCTTGTAAATATAAATCTTTCTTGCAGAAGAGTCGGTATTACGCATATAGAACCAGAACTTGATGTTCTTCTTCGTCGGTGCGTAATAAATACCCTTAGTCTGAGTTCCTTCTGTCTCACCACCGAAGCTTGTATGGGTGCTTCCCATCTGTACACATTTAGAATAGTTGATTCCTTCTACTGTATATGCGCCAGACTTCAGTTGATCAGCCTTAATGCGGAAGTTTCCTGTCAAAGCACCCGCCTCAACGAGTTTGATACCATCCACCTCAGTCGGCTCGGTAACAACGATGTTGAAATCAACCGATTTAGCGTTGAATCCGACAACTGCTGCCTGCGAAGCGGTAATAACTGCCGTACCGGCGGCGGTAGCCGTGAAGTTCACACCATCAATAGCTGCGCCTGTACCGTTTGCTTCCTTTACGGAATAGGTGATAGCACCCGTGCTCTGTTTCTCGTCAATCAGCGTGCTCAGGTCAAGAGCTGCAAGTCCTGTTGTATAAGCGCCGTCGTTGTACGTCAGAGTCGGATCAACCGGAACAATATGCTCAACCCATTGTGCGGTAAACGTTGTAGCCGCAGCAGTCATGGTATATGCAGCACCGGCATTATACGTCAATCCGTCAATGTCGCAGAGCCATCCGGTGAAATCGTAACCGTCTTTCTCTAATACGTCACCCATAGCAAGAGTGATTTCTGTTCCAGCAGCCACAGCAACTTGCGTCGGTATAGCCTCGCCACTCTTCACTGCGCCTTCACCGGCAGCATATGTTACAGAGTAAGCAGGTACAAGATGCATCTTGGTGAAACCACCGTCGCCACCGCCGGAACCGGAATTGTTCTCGATATAAACGAAGTTCACGATAGCCGGATTCATTGCCAACTCAATAGCTGCACTCGAAGCTGCTGTTTTGGTTACGGAACTGGTTTCGCCATTCACTTTAATAACCACATTGCGGTTTCCTGCTGAACCGGATGTCAGTTGTAAAGAAGATACACCTGCCGGAACTGCGATGTACATACGCGAGTTACCGGAAGAAATACGACGGTTAGCTTCTTGCTCCTGATTCTTTGCCATCTTAACACCCTTGCCGGAATCCCATCCGTAGGGAGCAAAGATATAAGCAGGAACCTCACTAAAGGTAATATCCGCACCAAGAACTACACTTGCAACGTCCAATTGAACGGGAAGAATCGTGTATTCATCGAAGTTACTGTCTGCACCGATCACTTTAAGTTTACCTTCGTTCATCTCAGCAGAAGCACCAGCTTCTACCCACGATGCAAATGTAGCAGAAACGAAAGTAGGAGCGTCTGCGCCGATATACGGAACACGAATCTCTTTCGTTCCGGCATTAATAGCACCCTTGGCACCGTTACTGAACATTACCTCTAAAAGGTCACGCTTTGCAGCAGCCTCGTTAATGGTAATCACGTAATCTTGCGTGGTGGTGTTATCCTCAGCTGTTACAGTCACGGTAAACTTATGGTTCGTTCCATCATAAACCACATTTACGCCCTGAGCCTCCTCGGTCTTGGTGTAAGTCACCTTGTCTGCTGTAGGATCTGCTGTGCCGTAACCCTTCGTGATTGTATACGCCAAAGTAGCAGGATCAAACGCCGGAGCCAAAGTATAGCCCGTAACTGCCAACTCATTCAAAGTAACTACATCACTTGCCGCAGCGGCTTTCGTTACGCTAACGGTGTAAGTGGCCTGTGTATTATCTTCTGCGGTAACGGTAATCGTTTGCGTATTTGCTGGATCACCTGCTGCAGGAACAGCTACGTTGAATCCGCTTGCAGGACTACCCGTTGCTTTATGATGAATAGTATAAACTACAGCCACATTTGCAAGATTTACAGAACTCGGCACTTCATAACTATATACGCCTTGATTAGCTGTAACTGTCTCGCCATTAATCGTCAGCGACTTGATTTCGCAGTCACTACTCTCCACACAGGAACGTTCCAATGCAATCGAAGAGAAAGTTCCGTTACCCTCATTCGCATCAGATTTACGATACATATAAACGGATGTCGCACCGTTAAAACTGCTATTTAATGCAAAACGTTTTTCTCCAGTTCCCGTATATGTTTCTTGTTGAAGCATTTCGCCACTTAATGATGAATAGAGAGAAACCTTACCTGTTCCTTCAGTAATGACATTAATCACTAATTCATCACCGGTTGCAATAGAGCCGTTTGCTAAAGAAAGACCTAAATACATATCATTAGCCGAGAAACGATAGCCACCATTTTCAGCTCCATTTCGGGTTTTCTGGTGTCCGGTACCTCCAATTACTCCATTCGTTGCACTCGCCGCTATAGATACAGCCGCCGGATTGCTACTAGTATTTGCTTGGAAGTTATTGAAAGTAATAAGATTGCCACACAATTTGTTTACTGTAATAGAATGTGCCGCTGAAGCAATCCATTCGTTAGTCTCGTTGTAATCATTGCGTGCCTTTGCAACTATACTATAGGTACCAAGATTTGCAGTAGTGAAATTAAATGTTGCTGATGTTTGACCGTCCTGCTCAACGCCATCCACATACCACTTATATGCAGTAGCATCCTCATCCGGAGTTGCAGTTAAAGTTACAGGTATCGTCGCATAACCAACAGTTGCGCCCGCTATCTCAAGAGATGCAACAGGGTCATTACTTGCCGCAGCACGTGTTACAGAAAAACTGCCGTAGCGTGCATTTGAATTTGCAGAACCGCCTCTGAATATCTTAATTGAACCATCGGATTCAATATCAGCAGCCAACAAAGTATATGACAACGATTTCGCTTCCGTGCTGCTTACTGAAATATCAGCAGGTCCATTCCCACTGCTTTTATCTTTTAACTTATACGAAATGCTTTTATTACTACCATTACTAGACAATGTAACTGTTAGTACATCACCTGCCTGAAATTTCTTGGAGTCATTCAGTACAAGTTGAACATATCCCGAAGATCCAAATTTACGGTATGTATTTCCACTTACAGTAACATCATTCGACGAACTTTCAACCCCACTCCACTTCATTGTACAACCTGTAGCTGCTACACCAGTTGTATTGGAATTAGCAGTCTTGCCATTGAAATTTGCAGAACATAGTTCTGTATCCGCCGCCCAAACATTGCCGATGGCGAATGTGAATAATAGGAATAGTGCGCTTAGATAGCGCCAAATAGTTCGTGTTCCTCTCGGAACCGCCTTACTTAGAAAATTGTTTTTCATAAGCATTTAATTTTTAAAAGTTAAACAAAAAAATTGGTTTTATTTATATAGTTTGCTATATTTTGCTAAGTTAAGTTTACAAAATCGGGGCAAAGGTACGGAATTTATTTTATATACGCAAGCGCGCGGGGACGGATACACGCATTTTACACAAAATACGTCAATTAATACACTTTATTAAGAAAATAAACACAGATAAACACTTTTAAATGATTTAAAAGAGATAAACATAAATAAAACGTGTTTGTTTTAAGAATATAGTTTGTCCAAAATGGCTGAAAATGATTCAAAAAAGATATTATATTTGCGTATGTGCAAAATTTGTAGTACTTTTGCAGCCGAAATGATACGATTTACGACAGAGGACATAGAGATGCCAACGCTGGATGAGCGGAAAGTAGGCAAGTGGATTCGTGCGGTAGCGGCCGATTATGGCTTCGCCGTAGGGAATATCAATTATATCTTCTGCTCCGATGAACGGGAGTTGGCTGTGAACCGCGAGTTTCTGGGACACGACTACTACACAGACGTGATTACGTTCGACTACTCGACCGCTCAGACGCTCAACGGCGATATCTTCATTAGTCTTGATACGGTACAATCGAACGCCGAGATGGTTGGCACGAGTTTTGAACAGGAGTTAATGAGGATTCTCATTCACGGCGTGCTGCACCTAACGGGTCAGGGCGATAAGACGCCGGAGACAAAGGCAGAGATGACCGCAAAAGAAGAAAAAGCGCTAGCTAAATTATAAAAGAAAAAAAACGAACTATATTAAAAAAATAGTAAAAAATTAACTTTTTAAGCAAAAGATGAT
>LXOW01404020.1_pt3 | contig 49711 bp, 40 predicted proteins | sample 1368591 | NCBI WGS metagenome assembly LXOW01 (sample SAMN04884650, study PRJNA319009) | bovine gut metagenome | isolation source: Cow rumen | host: Bos taurus | place: Italy: Legnaro (PD) | collected 2014-07-09
GTAGGATTGAGTTGGGGTGGGTGTGTGTTGAATATTACTAAATAAAAAGAAGGATAATAGAATATGTGACTAAAATGAAGGAATACAAGATAGGATATACACAAGGAACATTCGACATGTTCCATATCGGCCACCTAAACCTGCTCCACCAGGCGAAGGAACTCTGTGACACCCTGATTGTTGGCGTGAACACCGACCAACTGGTCAGCGACTACAAGCACAAGATTCCAGTGGTTAATGAGCACGATCGTGCAGCCATCATCAGCGAACTGCGCTGTGTGGACAAAGTGGTGTTGTGTGACACGCTGAAGAAGACCACAGCCTGGCAACAGCTACATTTCGATGCTATATTCATCGGCAACGACTGGGAAGGTAACGAGCGTTGGAGACAGACGGAGATTGATTTGAAACCACTAGGAGCCGAGGTGGTGTATTTGCGTCATACCGACGGAGTGAGTTCCACTCTCCTCCGCGAAAAAGAAACAGAGAAGATTGAAGATTGATAATTGAAAATTGGCTGAAGCATGAAGATTTCTGCAATAGTTAGAAAAACCTACATGTACTTGTGTTACGTCACAAGGCCACGAAAGGAGAAAACCGTATATTTTGCCTCTTTCCGAGGCCAGTACTCCGACAACCCTCGTGCCATCAGCGAGTGTCTGCACCGCATGGCACCCGACGTGAAGATTGTCTGGCTGATAAAGCCCAAGTTTAAACAATATGTGCCAGACTATGTGATTGCGGTGTCGCCCACCCCTCGCTTGGCGCTCAAAGCCCAGGCACGGGCCAGCGTCTGGGTGATGAATTATACCTACCGAAAACAGTTTGGAGTTTACAAAAGCCATGATACCTTCTATATCCAGACCTGGCATGGTGACAGAGGGGTGAAAGCTATCGGTTATCTTAGCAAAAATATCAACGAAAAGAATCTTATCGGCCCTGACATGTCAGCATGCGACCTTTTTGTAGCTGCTTCCGACTATGGTGTACGAAAAGCACGTCAAGGACTCCTATATGAGGGTGAGATTATAGTTGAAGGAATGCCTCGTAACGACAAATTGGTAAACTTTGACAAATATAATAATGAGGCTGACAAGATAAGAAAAACTTTGGGAGTCAGCAGTGACGTGAAAGTCGTTCTGTATGCTCCAACTTACAGAGACGAGAATCGCAACCAGCAGTGTGCCATCGACATTGCTTCAACCTTGGCAAGTCTGGAAACCTCGGGAGAGCGATGGGTGTGCATGATACGCTCACATTCACATTCAAAAGGAATTATCATGGATTCCAATAGCACATCATATCTTGATGTGACCTCCTATCCCGATATGGCTGACTTGCTGTTGATTGCAGATTTGCTGATTACGGATTATTCCAGTTGCGCAGGCGATTTTCTGCTCACTGGGAGACCTTTGGTGTTGGTGCATTTCGATAGGAAAGATTACGAATCCCAGGATCGAAATCTTTGGGTCAATCCCGAAGAGACGGGTTACTTGGTGGCCAAAAACCAGGAAGAACTGAATAATATACTGTCCCATCTTTATTCCTACGACCACCAGGCCATTGCCGACAAGGTAAACAGTTTCTACGGAACCAAAGAGACTGGTCAATCGTCGGATGCCGTTGCCCAAAGAATACTTAAAGAATTGAATAGCAAATGAACATACTTATAGCTGGTGATTTCTGTCCACAGGCCCGTGTAAAACAGCTATGTGAAGAAGGTAAATATTCCGAAGTACTTGGGGATGCAAAGAGAATCGTTGAGAAGTCAGATTTCTCCATTGTTAACTTTGAATGTCCAGTTACGCAGGGTAACGAACATCCCATTGAGAAAAAAGGGCCGAACCTTCGATGTTCAGAGAAAGGGGTTGAAGCCATCAAATGGGCTGGTTTTAGCTGCGTCACACTGGCCAACAATCATTTTTTGGACTTTGGATCAGAAGGGGTACACAACACGCTCGAAGCATGTAAAAAACATGACATCGAAACGGTGGGTGGCGGTATGAATATTAAGGAGGCTTCGCAGACACTCTATAAACAGATTGACGGTAAGACACTGGCCGTTATCAACTGTTGCGAACATGAATTTTCCATAGCAACAGCAACCACCCCCGGGGCAAATCCGTTGAATCCTGTCCAGCAATACTATGCCATCAAGGAAGCCCGGACACAAGCTGACTATGTGCTGGTCATCATACATGGCGGCCATGAGCATTGGCAGCTGCCCAGCACACGGATGCAGGAGACCTACCGCTTCTTTATCGACGCCGGTGCCGATGCCGTGGTAAACCATCACCAGCATTGCTTTAGTGGTTATGAGGTCTACAAGGGGAAGCCCATCTTCTATGGATTGGGGAACTTCTGTTTCGACAACCCCAAAAAGCGGAACAATATTTGGAACGAGGGATATTTAGTGGAATTGATATTTTCAATGTCTAAAACAGGCTTTGTTATTCATCCTTATAATCAATGTGATGAGAATGCGAAAATAATGATGCTTCCTTTAAATGAATATGAAGTAAGAATTACCGAACTCAATAGTATCATAACTGATAATACAAGATTAATTAAAATTACGGAACAGTACTACAATAAATGCATGAAATCAATCGCATTATTATTTGAGCCTGTTACGAACAAGTATATCCTTGCTGCGCAAAAACGAGGATGGTTGCCGTCGTTTCTACCCAAAAAGCAAAAGACAAAACTACAAAACCACATATTGTGTGAATCTCATAAAGATAAGCTGAAATATTATTTTGAAAACGTATTGTAACAGTTGAAATATCATTACAAATGGAAAGAAATATAACAATAGATATTCTTCGAGGCGCTTGCATGTTCTATGTTGTTGGAGTATGTCATCTGTCACAGTATCTAGGACATGAATACTACCTCTATTATATTCCGTTTGGTAACAGTATTGGGTGGACTTGCTTAGGAACTTTCTCTATGATATCTGGATTTTTGATAGGCAGGAAGTATTGCGTCCATTCTTTTAGCGATGTAAGACAATTTTACAAGAAACGTTTAGTTAGATTTTATCCTCTGTTTTTTTTGTCTGCAATATGTCTGTTATTAATTGGGTTTAACAACTCTTGCCAAACAGTTAATGCATTGACGGGAATATCACCCTTTGTGCGGAACTCAATGTGCAGACCATTAACTTTATGGTATATATCTATGATTATGGTCTTTTATCTGATTAGCCCAGTTGTCTTGTTGGTCAGCCGTAAATGGCCACGGATTTTGATTTCTATTTTGATAATATCTTTTTTTGTTGGCATATCATCCGTAATCTATGTTGATAAAAGGTTTATCTTCAATCTGTTTTTATTTCTTTTTGGTAGTTGCATAGCTCTATATAATCTCTCTAATTTGCAGAAATTTACAGGTTGGAGTGGGATGATAGTTTCTCTGATTGTTTATGTTGGAATGTTAACTCTATTAGACGTTGTACATCACCCGATACTTCGCTGGTCGACAGATTTCTTTGGAGTCCTTTGCTTAGTGATTATTGCCAATTTCATGTCGAAGAAGATATCTGCAAAAAATACCTATGTCCATTTCCTAAGTTATGTCAGCATGTCTGCTTATCTGTTCCATAGATTTGTATATTGGGGGTGTCTCAAAATTTTCAATCCTAATGATATAACACTATTGGGTCTTTATTTGTTCGTGTTTGCGTTTCCCGTTACACTATGCTTTGCATATTATGTACAGAAATATTATGACAAATTGGTATCAAGGTTTTTTCTTATTAAATGATTAGGCTATGCGAATTAATTATTACATCTATCATCCTCTAAAAATAATAATAGCTCTATTACTAAGATGTGGAGGCTGCTTTTCTGACCGTTTGTATTTAAGACTGCTCTTTTATCATAAAATGGACAAACCTCTCAACTTAAAGAATCCCCAAACGTTCAGTGAGAAATTGCAATGGTTGAAACTCTATAATCGTAAGCCAGAGTACACAACAATGGTAGATAAATATGCCGTAAAGGAATATGTGTCTAAGACTATTGGCGAACAATTCATCATTCCCACATTAGGAATATGGGATAAGCCAGAAGATATTAATTGGGATAGCCTTCCCAATCAGTTCGTATTAAAGACAACAAACGGTGGTGGAAGTAAAGGCGTGGTGATTTGTAAGGATAAAAGTTGCTTGGATAGAGAAAGTATTATAAGACAGTTAAACAAAGCAATGAGACGAAATATATATAAACTGTTTCGGGAATGGCCTTATAAGAATGTCAAGCCGCGTATTCTTGCTGAGAAGTTTATGGAAGACAAGAGTAATTGTAAACTTGGACTGAATGATTATAAGTTCTTTTGTTTTAATGGTATTCCCCAATATTGTCAAATAATATCCAATCGTGAAAGTCTGATGACGATTGATTTCTTTGATATGGAATGGAGGCATCAGCCTTTCCATGAACCAAGGAAATATCCTTTTTCAGAAGTAGTGCCATCAAAGCCACAGTCTTATGATGAAATGAAGAAGCTTGCCACAAAGCTGTCTGAAGGATTCCCTTTCATACGCATTGATTTTTATGAAATTGAAGGCAAGGTGTTTTTTGGTGAAATGACTTTCTTCCCGACAAGTGGTTATGGTGGATTTGATCCAGAGGAGTGGGATGAAATATTGGGTAGCATGATTGAAATCGACCCTTGTTAAACAAATATGACGTGCCGACAGCGCGTCATCCAATTAATCTCACACTGTACTACGTATAGTGTGAGTTTTCTTTTTGGGGAATTACCGGAGAGTCGTTTTACCTGTAAAAATACTGTCAAAAAAGTTTCGCAAAACCCACCAAATTTTACTACGGTGAATGATGGAACAAATATGTTAAAAAGAGGGTAAGAAGNNGGCAAATACGAATCGTTAAAATTCTCTCAACCATACACCTTCTCTTTTTTAAAGTTAAAGTTGAAGTAAAGTGATTTATATTCATTATATTCAGATTATTAAAATAATAACATAAAAAATTGTCTCAAAAAAAGGGATAATATCGGATCCANNTTGCATATTGGAGTAATTATATATAAATGAGATTAAACATTGGTTATGAATGAAGTAAAGAGATAATTAGAAAAAACATGATAAATCACGTATACAGTTTTGACGAATTCTCCATACCACTTGGAATAAAGGTTCTATTCTGGTGCCTTTATATGGTTGTGTTCGGCTATACTGTATGGAATACTCTCATCGCTACTCCCAAATCAAAGAGCAATGCCAAAAGCAAAAATCAATGTGGCAATAAAAGCAGCATCATTACTCCCAAAAAGGGTAAGGGCAAACGACACTTTAATATCAGTAGTCTAATTCTACCCTTTTTTATTGTCTACACATTGTTCTTTTGCATCAACCCCGACTATTTCAGCTACCGTGACTGGATGGACAAGCCCCTTTTTATGGATTGGGATAGAGAGCAGTTTTACTTCTATCTCATTTTATTCTGCCGATGGTTGCCCATCAACTATCCCTTCGAGTTATTCCGTTTGATTATTTGGGGAGGAGCTCTGCTGTTAGTCTTATATACCGCCAGGATGTATCGCAAACTACTGATGCCAGTATTGGTACTCATATTCTTGTTTGTCTTCTTTAGCGACAGGTTCTGCTACGCTCGCGCTTCGCTAGCCATGGCGGTGTTCTTCACTGGAGTCAGCATTTTCTTCTGGGGGAAAAAACGTTGGGTAAAAATGTGCGGATTGGTGCTGGCCATTTGCTCCTATTTTTTCCACCACGAGTTGATTGTCGGGATCGGACTGCTACCTAGCATCTTGTTCCCATTCGAGAAGAAAGAAACAATTTATTACTCATTGATTCTTTTGGCGATTGCTATCGCAGCCATCACATACATCAATTCTAATCTTGGACTAATGGAAAGCGTATTCGGCAATGATGACATGGCCCAAAAGATAGATCACTTCAACAACAGAGAACAAGCGGTTTTCAGAGTGAGCACATTCGTAGTTTATCTCAACATTTTCTATCCCTTCGCACTCATTACCAGGTTCTTTTACCAGAAAAAACACCTCCCCAAACCCATCATCGGAATTTACCGAATTACATTTGCCATCATATTAGTTTCGATAGCCTTTTTCATTGTATCGGGGCCCCGCAGCGTTTACACCTATCGCGTGCTGTGGATAGCAATCATTCCCGTGTCCATATTGATTGCCTACTGTTACAAAAAAAAAGGGTTCAAAAGTTACGAAATTGCCATCATGCTTTTTTTGGCTTTACTATCCAACAGTGTCCGAATAATCAATGCAATATAATATGAAAACAGGCTTCATCATACTACTGAGTTGTTTGTTCGCCACATTGAATGGCAAATCTGACGTAGTGCCATCCAATGGAGGTACCATTGCCAATGGACGATATGTGATTCCTGCTGGAGATTATCATGTTAAGATAACGAAAGAAAAAGGAACGTGGCTGACCGTCGGAGACAACACAGAGTTGGTCATCGACGGAAACATTATTTTGGAAGGCAACGAATTTCGCAATTGCGCCATCATAAGGGTTACAGGGAAAAATGTAATTATCCACGGCAAAGGAAGTATCGTTGGAGACCGCTTGACCCACAAGGGGAAAGATGGAGAATGGGGGATGGGCGTTTATTTCCATGGCGCCACTAATGCCACGTTGAGCGGACTGACCATCAAGAATTGCTGGGGAGATTGTGTTTATATAGGGAAAGAATCTGGTAAGATTACAATAAAAGATTGCTATTTGGACCATGGTCGCAGACAGGGTATCTCTGTCACCTCTGCCGACAGCGTCATTGTCAGGAACTGTGCAATAACCAACGTCAGTGGCACTTTTCCCCAATATGGCATTGACATAGAGCCAAATATGAACTGTATAGTGAATTACGTACTGATAGACAACGTAAACATTAAGAATTGCGAAGGTGGCATCAGGGCTTTGGTCCCCAAAAAAGCGAAAGACAATTCTACGATAAAAAATGTTTACATACACAACTGCAAAGTATCAGCCCTTTCGAGATTTCCAGTTCACCTGTTCCGGTGTGAAAAGGGGACAGTGAAGGGTTGCACCGTCGATGCCAGCAACGACATGCCAAGCATTTATGCAAACGACGTGGATGATCTTAAGATAATTGACAACACACTAAACGTGGACGTGAAGTTTCTCGCGTCCGTCGTAAACAAAGTGAAAGAAATGGTAGGCAAAAGTGCCTATTCCCCAATTCGGGTGGTACATTCCTCTACCAAAGGAATCAAAAACAACAAAATCAATGAGCAGTAATCAGCCAATAGACATTGTCATTCCATGGGTTGACGGGAGTGATCCAGAATGGCAGAGAGAGTTCAAAAAATATTCGTCTCAGGCCATGGGTCGCGACGACAACTCCGAGATTCGTTACCGCGACTGGGACAATCTGCAATATCTGTTCCGTGGAATTGAGAAGTTTACGCCATGGGTGCGTAAGGTTCATTTCATCACCACCGGTCAAAAGCCGAAATGGTTGAACTTGGATGCTCCCAAGCTGCATTTCGTAAAGCATGAGGACTTCATTCCCAAAGAATGGCTTCCCACTTTCAGTGTTCGTCCCATTGAGCTGAACCTGCACCGAATTGAGGAACTATCGGAACAGTTCATTTACTTCAACGACGACTATTTCCTGCTCAAGCCTGTCAAGAAAGAGCGCTTCTTCAGGGGAGGGCTTCCTTGTGATATGGCCATGCTTGATACACTCAATACGGGAAGTTCTCGCAGTCATGTAATATTGAACAATGTTATTTTTGCCAACCGCCATTTCAACAAGAACAAGGTAATTAAATCGAATACAATGAAATGGCTGAACCCCATATACGGAACACAAATGCTGCGCACACTTGCGCTGATGTCGTTCTCGTCTTTCCCCGGTTTCAGGAACCATCACATGCCCCAGGCATATCTGAAAAGCACATTCCAAAAGGTGTGGGCTGAAGAGAAAGAGCTACTTGAAGAAGTGTCCAGTCATAGGTTCCGCGACATCACGGATGTCAACCAGTATGTATTCAGATACTGGCAGCTTTTGTCAGGGCAGTTCGTACCTATTAACATTGTTAACGACTCGTATCGCTTCCGCACATCGGAAGATGAGATAGACAAACTTGTTGCTGCCATTAAAGGTCAGAAACGTAAAGTCTTAGTAACTTATGACTCTGAAAATATCTCTGACTTTGAGGCCTTGAAAAACAGAATAAACCAAGCATTTGAAGAGATATTGCCAGATAAATCATCATTTGAGATTTGAGAACGGAAAAGTGGTAGGCTTGATGTTACAGGACCGATTCCTCGAAAAGAAGTGTTTAAGAGTTTGGATGGTAGCGATGACTATCATAAAAAAAGAAGAAAAGACAAGCGCATTAGAAAGAAACCCATGATTGAGAAAACAAAGAATATAACTACAAATAAAGTATTACTGGTAACTGTCGTAGATGTAATATCTACGACCAGTATTCCTGTGAACGAATTTGTATTGTATCGTAATAAGTTACGTCCTGATTATGAGCAGAAAGTTTTTACAAGAAAAGAGGAGAACCGTGGAAATGTACAGATCCCTGCAGAAATTGAAGTAATCAAAATTAAGAAAAACATCAAGGGTTTTAGAATGCAAATTGAGGATCTGGTCGAGAAGGCCAGGCAGAAAGGACTGAAGATAGTGTTTCATCTACATCATCAGAAGTCCGCTCTATGGTTCTTTCTCGCAACGATGTTTACTGGCGTAAGAGAAAAAACCGTATTTACCATCCATAGTTTCTATTCGGACAGAGATCGAAAATATAAAATTTCAAGTTGTCTCTGTGCTGTGCTTGCCAACTATACTAACTGCGTGAGCCAGGCTGCTTACGAAGATTATCCTAAGTGGGTTCGTGCTATCAAAAGGAAACGGATGGGTGTTATCCTCAATGGTATTGACTGCAAACGTATAGAAAGAGCATTGGGGAGCGAGGAAAAGCATATCGAAGCAATGGATATGAAACGGATGGTATGTGTAGATCGTATCATTCCCATCAAGAATCAGAAGTTTATCATAGGGTTACTGAAGTACTTGCCGGATACACACTTGACTTTGGTGGGTATGGAAGACGAGAATTATTCCATCAGACAACTAGCAGAAAAAGAGGGTGTGACCAATCGTGTTGAGTTTACTGGTCTGCTACCTAGGGAAGATGTTTATAGAGTCATTAACAAGTGCGGACTATATGTGACAGCTTCAAAAGTAGAAGGCTTACATCTAAGTGTTCTCGAAGCCATGAGAGTGGGTGCTATTCCCTTAATATCAGACATTCCACCTCATAGGGAAATTGCAGCAAATTGTGAGAAGTTGTTTAAGCCTCTTCCTCTGGATGAAAATATTTGGATAAAAACGATACAGACTTACCAGAATACCGAATTTGGCATTTTGAAGGATTTGTCTAACAAACTGGTGCATACCACAGAGAAAAACTTCTCATTGGATAAGATGCACAAACAATATGATGCTATTTATGAACAAATAATTCGCAGAGAATGCTGAAATCAATAGAAAACGTAATCAAGTCTTTTGAGGAAAGAGACATAAAATATTGCCACTGGAAGAGTAATGAGCATTTGAAAGAGGCTCTTGACGGTGACACAGATTTGGATGTATTGTTTGACCCTGCACAGCGGGTGCAACTAGAAATGGTATTGGACAAGTGTGGAATGAAGAGATTCCGTTCCACACCGCTTATGCAGTATAATGGCATAGAGGATTTTATCGGATATGATTTTGAGACAGCAAAAATATGGCACCTCCATACGCATTACCGCATGACTTTAGGTGAAAAGCATCTAAAGGGATATACAATGACTCCATGGGGGAAAAAGATTCTTGAAAACAGTAGAAGAGATGAGTATGGTATTTTTTGTTCTAGCTACGAAGATGAGTTGTTTCTTTTGTTGGTAAGGATGGCCTTAAAAATACGTTTGCGAGATCGTAACAAAAAAATCGGCAAAGATGACATAAAAGAACTGGAATGGTTACGATTACACGTTGATACCGCAAAGTTTGAACACCGCATCATACAGTTTGTTGGGGGAAAAACAGCCACAGAGTTGGCTAGACTTTCATCTGACAAAACTCTGGCAAAAAAAAGACAGCTTCTCAAGCTTCGCAGACTACTTCTAAAGGAGCTGAAACTATTTACGGGCTACACCAGGTTGACCTCACGTTATATGCGCACAAGACGCGAGTTACATTGGCTAATAGGTGGCATTAAACGCAGAATGGGCATAAACAGCCACACGGCCAACAGGCGCGTATCCCCCAATGGTGGTAATGTAATCGCATTCCTTGGTTGCGACGGTGCGGGAAAATCAACCACTTTGGACTACATAAAAAAAGAACTGAACAAAAAACTGGATATTTGTACTATATATTTCGGCAGTGGCGACGGTAGTAGCTCAATTTTACGCAAACCTATGAAATTGGTGGCCAAAAAAGTAGGTGGGAAAGGCCTGGGTCATGCTGTTGAAAAGGAATATTCGGAAAAGAAAAAAGTTTCACTTAAATCAAGACTGTATTCCTTTGCAAAAGTTATATGGGCAGTAACATTGGCTTATGAAAAAAAATCAAAAATACGGCTTTTGACCAAAGCACGAAATAACGGATTGATTGTGTTGACAGACCGATACCCGCAAACATTGCGTTCTGGGTGTAACGATGGTCCATTACTGAGCACTTATTATGGGAAAAGGCTTCTTGGCAAGTTAGCTGCATGGGAACGTAAAGTCTACGAGAATGCCATAATAAATCCTCCCGATCTAACAGTAAAACTAATTGTACCCACAGAGGTAGCCATTAAAAGAAAACCAGAAATGACTGTAGAAGAAATAGAGAGTAAAAAAAGCATTGTGATGGAAATGAATTTGTCGGATAACACAGTGATAGTTGACACTTCACGGCCATTTGAAAATACACGAGCAGAAATACTAGATGAAATATGGAAAATTCTATAACTAAACACCTATTTATTGAATTATATGGACTTCCGGGATGCGGAAAGTCTACCTTATCGCATATAGTGGCAGAGCGGTTGCGCAAAGAGGGGCATTTGGTGGAAGAACCAAGTTACGACATCGACCATCAACATCCGTTACCAAAGAGAGTGAAGAAGTTTGCTGTGGGAGGTATTTGGCTAGTATTTCACCATAGGCAATACCGTCATATTTGGGAAATAGTAAAAAATAATGGCTACAAGGGTGTAACGGCGTTCACAATGACAGTGAATGTAATACAAAAGATGCGGATATACAACGACAGAAAATCTGCAGAAATCATCTTTTTGGATCAAGGATTAATACAGGCTTGCGTATCATTGTCGACAAATGGGGTGATGAAAGCTAAAGAAAATTACGAGAGACTGCTCGTGATGATGCCAAATGCAACTACGGCTTTACGAATCTATATTGATGTGGATGAGCAGACTGCCATTGACCGCATGAGCAAACGAGCAACCAACGATTCGCGTGTGGAAAAAATGAAAGATGAAAACTCAAAATTGGAGATGCTTAAACATTTTCGCGAAGAAATTGCTTCTATTCGGGAGATCGCCAGAGGAGAGGAGCATGTCATCGTAAGCACAAACAACTTGACGAAGGACACAGAAAATGTGTACATTGCAATAACCAAAAAACTTGGAAAATAACCAAATAAACATAGAGAAGACAACAAATACATTAGGAAATACGTGTTGGGGATATAATAATACAATGACGAAATGAAACTTTTGATGATTGTTAACGAGGACCGCTTTTTCCTTTCGCACCGGAAGGAGGTGGCTCTTGCTGCGCGCGAAGCGGGGTGGGATGTCACCGTGGTCTGCAAAGATACCGGACAGCGGGAAGAGGTGGAGGCTTTGGGCCTGAAGGTGCTGGAGTTGCCCGTCAACCCTACGGGTATGAATCCAATGCAGGAGATGAAGACATGGAGGTTCCTATATTCATTATATAATAAGAACCGAGATGCCATAGTACATCATGTGGGACTGAAGAATATCCTTTGGGGGGGGCTTGCTGCCAAGATGGCTCGTGTACGTGGCGTGGTAAATGCTGTCAGCGGACTGGGGACAATCTTTTCTGACGACAAGATAGGGATGACGGCAAGGGGAATCCTGGCCTTGATGCGCTTTTCAAACAAGCGGAAAGGGGTGAAGGTGATATTCCAAAACCAAGAGGATAAAAACTTGTTCCTCCAACAAGGTGTCGTTGAGGAACATCAAATTGAGTTTATCAAAGGCTCCGGTGTTGACGTGAATGACTATAGGTATGTTCCCGAGCCGGAGAGCGAAACGTTGAAAGTGGTGTTCACCGCCCGAATGGTCAAAGAGAAGGGTGTCATGGAGTTGATTGAGGCTGCAGAGAGCCTGAGAAAGGACTACGAGGGGAAAGTGGAGTTTTGGCTCTGTGGCCGACTGGCAGCCAATGCCGATGCAGTACCAAAAGAGGTATTTGAAAGCCGCTGTGACGGAAAATATATCAAGTGGCTGGACTTCCAGAAAGACATCAAATCTATTCTGGAGCAATGCCACATTATGGCTTTCCCGAGTTATTACCGTGAGGGTGTGCCCAAGTCGCTCATCGACGCTTGCGCCATCGGCCGACCCATCGTCACCACCGACTCCATTGGCTGCAAGGATGTGGTAGATGACGGCGTTAACGGTTTTCTGGTTCCTGTCAGGGACAGCGAGTCTTTGGCCCAAAAAATGCGTATTCTAATAGAAAACAAAGCGTTGCGTATCAAAATGGGCAAGGCATCAAGAGAGAAGGCAGAAAGGGAGTTTGCATTGGAGAAGGTCATTGAAAGACATCTTGAAATATACACTAAAATCTGGCAACAATGAGCATGACTTTGAAACTACTAATCATGTCTATTCTGTCGTTGGTTGTGACGACAAGTATCTATCCCTATGTGCTGCGATTTGCACGACACCACCATATTGTGGATAATCCCGATGCTCGCAAGCTGCATCGCCTCCCAGTCCCCGTGATGGGCGGCGTGGCGGTCTATGCCGGAATTCTTGCTGGATGCATTGCCATGGCGCTGCTGATAAGTAGGGCAAGTATACTCTGGAGCGTCTTGGCATTAACCACCATGCTGCTGATGGGAGTATGGGATGACATCAAGAACCTTTCGGCCATACTGCGCCTAATTGTGCAATTTGGTATCGTGGGAGCCTATATAGCTTTCACCGGACACTACATTGGCAGTTTCTTTGGGCTCTTCGGCATCTACGAAATCAGCCCTTGGGTGGGTATTCCCCTATCGTTGGTGGCCGGAGTGGGAACCATCAACGCCATCAATATGATTGACGGCGTCGACGGCTATTCCTCCGGCTACGGCATTATGGCCTGTGTCGGCTTCGCCACCGTTTTCGTCGTTCTCAACCATCCTGTGTGGGCGAGTTTGGCGGTAATCACTGCATCTGCCCTCTTACCGTTCTTCCTGCACAATGTGTTTGGCGTTAAGACGAAGATGTTCATTGGCGACGGAGGAACCATGATGCTAGGCTTTCTTATGACCATCTTCGAACTGGGAGCACTATCACCCCGCTGGGGCTCACAACTGGAAGCCCGCGACATCGGCGTGGCGGCCATGACGCTGGCAGTGCTGTGCATACCTATCTTTGACACCCTCCGTGTGATGATAGTCCGTATGTTGAGAGGGCGTTCCCCCTTCAAACCCGACAAGTCACATCTGCACCACCTATTTATCGATATGGGCTTCTCGCACTTGGGGGCAGCTCTCTCCATTCTCATGATGAATATGGTCATCATTGCTGTTTGGCTGTTGCTATGGTTGGGGGGAGCTTCGATCAACACACAAACCGTTGTCGTTCTGCTGATGGGATTTGCCGTGACTTTTGGTTTCTATAAGCTGATGAGATGGCAGCAACACAGCGGACCCGTTGGCGCTGACGGCCATCCGCAGGGTACGAAACTATGGCGTGTTTTTTGTCGTTTAGGGAGAATAAGTAACATCGAGAAGGGAAGGTTATGGTGCACCGTGCAAAAAATCATGGACAGCAACTGGCCAATAAAAAAGAAGAGATAACCCTAAACGCCTCCTATCTCAATGTCGGACACTCAAATAGACGACAATCCACAACTTGAAACCGCACGGCGGTATGTGGAGCGGACAGGTGTCTCTCTTTTCCTTACCGGTAAAGCGGGGACGGGAAAAACGACGTTCCTGCACGAAATAGACCGTACCACCTCCAAGCGTCACGTGGTGCTGGCTCCAACGGGAGTGGCAGCCATTAACGCCGGCGGCGTGACCATCCACAGTTTCTTTCAACTGCCATTCGACCCCTACCTGCCCGACGTCAAAGAACTGGTGACCGAGTACCAAATGCCAGACCGGTACAAGTCGCTCAGTAAAAATAAAATCCATATCATTCGAACACTGGAGCTGCTCATCATCGACGAGATATCGATGGTGCGCGCCGACCTGCTCGATGCCATCGACATGACCCTGCGGCGATACCGTCGCAGCAGCCGCCCTTTTGGCGGTGTGCAACTGCTGATGATTGGCGATGTACACCAACTTTCGCCCGTGGTGACAGAGAATGAGCGTCCCTACATGCAACGGGTCTACCCTACTCCCTACTTCTTCGCCAGCAAGGCGTTGCAGCAGATGAACTACGTTACTATCGAGCTCACTACCGTCTACCGTCAACAGGATGCCGCCTTCGTAGACCTACTCAACCATGTGCGAGACAACAATATCGATGCAGATACATTAAGCAAACTCAACGCAAGAGTACAACCCACTCAGGCCATCACGCAATCACGCAATCAGGCAATCACCCTGACCACCCATAACCGTCAGGCCGATGCCATCAACCGACGCCACCTCGACGCCCTCACCGGCGAACGACGCGTTTTCGAGGCCATCCTCAAAGGCGACTTCCCCGAGAAAAACCTCCCCTGCGACAGCAGTCTCGAAGTCAAAGTCGGCGAGCGCGTGATGTTCGTCAAGAACGACTCCAGCAGTGCACGGCGCTACTACAACGGCAAACTCGGCACAGTCACTGGTTTCACCGATAAAGCCATCGAGGTCATCGACGACGAGGGTGACATCATCGAGGTGGAGCGCGAGGTATGGGAAAGCATGAAATACACCCTCAACGCCAAAACCAACGAGATAGAGCAGAAGGTGGAAGGCACTTTCAGCCAGTACCCTCTGCAGGCCGCCTGGGCAGTGACAATCCACAAGGCACAGGGACTCACATTTGACCGCGTTGCCATTGACGCAGCCGATGCCTTCGCTTTTGGCCAAGTATACGTGGCCCTGAGTCGTTGCCGAACCCTCGAGGGACTTACCCTCACCACACCTCTCACCGCTGGCGTTGCCTTTAGCGACACGGCTGTCAATAACTTCGTCAACACACAACCCTCATTCGAAGAAACCGTATTGGCTTCGGTAAAATATGAAAGTGAGTACCGTTTGGAGAAACTGATGGAACTCTTCAGCGTTGACGACCTTCTCCACAACTCCGAACAACTCCATGAACGCTACTCTAAACTCAAAAGCCTCTATCCCACCCAACTCGCACTGCTTTCGGCACATATCTCTCTGCTCCAAGACCTTCAAGGCGTCAGCGAACGCTTCAAAAACCAGCTCCTCCACCTCGACGAGGCCGCCCAGAACCTTCGTGCCCAACAAGGCGCTGAATACTACCTCTCCCAACTCACCACCTTCCGACCTTTGCTTTCCACTCTCCTTGAGGTCGACATTGACAACAAAGAAACCGCCAAAGGAGTGTCGGAAGCTGGCAAACAACTCTCCGAGACCCTCGAAGCCAAACTCGCCTGTCTCGAAGCCGTAAAAGAGCACGGTTACAGCCTACAAACTATTCAAGATGTGAGAAATAATGAGGGTGAAAAACGGAAAGCCAAAAAGGGAGAGCGAAAAAAGAAAGACGAAGAGAAACGCGACAAACAAAAAACAGGGCCCGATGAGACATCTACCCAAATGCCTGACCTAATCACGCTCATCAAACAATGGCGAACCGACAAATCAAAAGAGCTAAACCTGCCCCCATATATGGTTCTGCAACAGAAAGCCCTTCTAGCCATCGTCGATGAAAAACCACTCTCGCTCAACGAATTGGAACAACTGCCCGGAATAGGCCCCGCAACTGTAAAACGCTATGGCGCAGAGCTTGTCGGGCTTGTCGCAGAAAGTGTTGGAAAAATCGAACAATAACCTTGTAACAACCGAGCAAGAAGACCCCTTATTGCCGGGGGTTTTTTTTATATATTTTTATATTTTTATCTCTAATTCGGAAAAAGTGTGTACCTTTGCACCCGTTTTCGAAAACACAAATCAATAAAAACCAATATGAAAAAAACCATTTTAAGCATTGCAACCATGGCAGTTATCGCTACCGGTTGTCAGCACAAAGCCCAGCTCACTTCGGGCATCAATCCTGACAATTTCGACACCACGGCCCGTCTAGAGGACGACTTTTACCAGTACGCCTGTGGCGGATGGATGGCCAAGAACCCCCTTGACGCCGAGCACTCGCGCTATGGCGCCTTCGACGTGCTGGCCGAGAATGCGTTGAAGAACATCAACGGCATCATCGACTCTGTCAGCAAAAACGAGAACAAAGCCGGCTCGCTGGCCGACAAGATTGCCACCCTCTACAACATCGGTATGGACAGCGCCAAGTTGCAAGCCGACGGCGTGGCTCCGCTGACCCCCTTTCTTGAGGAAATCAACAGTGTGAAGACCGCCGACGAAGCCTGGCAGGAAATGCTCCGCATGCACAAGCGCGGTAACACCGTACTGTTTGGCATCTTCGGCGAGGCCGACAAGGACGATGCCAAGCAGTGCATCGCATGGGCCTATCAGGGCGGCCTCGGTCTCGGCGACCGCGACTACTACCTCCTCGACGAGGGCAACAACAAGAACATCCGCAAGGGCTATGTGGAGCTGATGACCAAGCTCTTCGCAATGGCCGGCTACGACAAGATGAGCGGCAAGAGTGCCGACAAACTGGCCCAGACTGTCATGGCCTTCGAGACCCGCCTGGCCAAGAGCCAGAACACCCAGCTCGAGAACCGCAACCCCCAAGCCACCTTCAACCGCTACACCGTGGAAGAGGCTGCCTCCTTTGCCCCCAACATCGACTGGAAGGGCTATTTCGAGACCATGAACATCATGGAAGGCATGAAGAGTTTCAACATCGCCCAGCCCAAATACATTGAGGAAGTCAACAAGGTGCTGAAAGACACCGACGTTGAGACTCTCAAGGCCTACTTTGCCTGGCACGAGATTGTCAGCGCCGCCGGTTACCTGAGCGACGACTTTGTCAACGCCAACTTCGAGTTCTTCGGCAAGCTCCTCAGCGGTCGCGAGCAGAACCGTCCTCGCTGGAAACGCGTCACCTCTTGCGTGGAAGACGCTATGGGCGAGGCCCTTGGCCAGCTTTACGTCGAGCGTTATTTCCCCAAAGAGGCCAAAGTCCGTATGGAGACCCTCGTACAGAACCTCATCACCGCCCTCGGCCAGCGCATCGACATGGCCCAGTGGATGACCGATGCTACCAAGGCCAACGCCCACAAAAAACTCGCCACCCTCTACATCAAGATTGGCTACCCCAACAAGTGGCGTGACTATAGCGGACTGGAAATCAAGAACGACAGCTACTATGCCAACGTGGTGCGCAGCAACGAGTTCGACATGGCCTACATGTTCAGCAAAATCAACAAGCCCGTCGACAAGGATGAGTGGCTGATGACCCCCCAAACCGTCAACGCCTACTACAATCCCACCACCAACGAAATCTGCTTCCCCGCTGCCATCTTGCAGCCCCCCTTCTTCAATATGGAAGCTGACGAAGCCGCCAACTACGGCGCCATCGGCGTGGTCATCGGTCACGAGCTGACACACGGCTTCGACGACCAGGGCCGCCAATACGACGAGAACGGTAACCTCAACGACTGGTGGACCGACGAAGATGCCAAGAACTTTGACAACAACAAGCAGGTTCTCATCGATGCCTTCAACAACTGCGTCGCCCTCGACGACCCCGAGTACGGCGGCCTCATCCACGGCAACGGCGAGCTGACCCTCGGCGAGAACATCGCCGACAATGGCGGTCTCCATGTAAGCTACCTCGCCATGCAAAACGCCATGCAGAAGGGTCAGGTCAACAAGGAACAGATGGACGGCTTCACCCCCGAGCAGCGCTTCTTCCTGGCTTACGCCGCCGTGTGGGCCAGCAACATCCGTCCCGCCGCTGCCCTGCAGCTCACCCAGATGGATGTCCACTCGCTGGGCCGCAACCGCGTCAACGTCGCCCTGCCGCAGGTCACCGAGTTCATCGACGCCTTCGGCATCAAGGAAGGCGACGGCATGTGGCTCGCCCCCGAGAAACGCGTCGTGCTCTGGTAGATTTGACAGAAAAAACAAACTCTCAACAAAAAGCCGTTCTGGAATCCAGGACGGCTTTTTTTGTTAGAAAATAAATGTTAAAATCTAATCATATTCTACCCGGGAAAAGGATGAAAAAAGGAGGGTAAGAGGAGGGTAAGAAGATGGGTAGAAGATGACACCTATTAGGTGCTGTATATCATGTATTTATGCCTCCAATTTAATACTTGGATAAATGATTGATTATTAATAGATTACATTTTTAGGTTTTTAGCGCAATAAAAAGTATTTTTCGCCGTTCAAATGTTAAAATTTCACCCATGAAAAAGACGACAACAATCGGCGAGGTGGTGACCGTTTTGGACAGTGTTTTCCACCCCGAATACCAGGAAGATTACGACAACGCCGGGTTCCTGTTGGGCGACCGACGTGCCCCCTACCGCGGCACTCTGGTGGCGCTCGACCTCACCCCTGCAGTAGTAGAGGAGGCTGTGGCTAACAGACTTGGCCTGGTGGTGACGCATCATCCTTTCATTTTTTCCGGACTGAAACGCATCACTGACGGCTCAGAGACGGGACGCATGGTGATGGCGCTGATCAAGAACAGAATAGCCGTCTATGCCGCGCATACCAACCTCGACAACGTGCCGTGGGGGGTGAACGGGATACTTGCTCAAAAACTCGGGCTAAAAGACACCCACATTCTTCAACTCTCAGCACACAATGCCCAACCCTCAACCGAGAATGGAGCCGGTATGGTGGGAGAACTGCCCCGTGCCATGGAGGCCGACAAGTTCCTGCTGAAAGTCAAGCGCTTGACAGGACAGCCATCGATACGTACCTCGTTTCATGACCCAAAGCGCAAGGTGAAACGCGTGGCACTATGCGGTGGCAGCGGTGCGGATTTTATCGGCGATGCCATCGCCACAGGAGCCGACCTCTACCTCACCGCCGACCTGAAATACCACGACTTCCAGCGTGCCGAGAACCGTATCATCCTGGCCGACGCAGGACACTACGAGACAGAGCAATTTGCAAAAGAAATAATTTCTCGCGCCATATCAGAAAAATTTAGTAACTTTGCATGCCGAATTTCCGAGAACCAAGGAAGTTTGGTGCAATATATTTGATTGAATAATAATATAATATATATATAATATGGCAAAGAAAGTCAGCACCAAAAAAGCAGAAGAACAAGTTGAAACCCCCGTCATCCTGCGTCCCGAGGTGGATATGGCGATTGAGAAGCGACTGGTGGCGTTGTACACGTTGCAGAGCGTGGACAGCGAGATTGACAAGATTCAGATTGTCCGCGGCGAGCTTCCCCAAGCGGTTCAAGATCTGGAGGACGAGATTGCCGGTCTGAACACCCGTATCGAAAACTTCAACAGCGAAATCAAAGAGACGGAGACGGCCAACAAGACACGCACTATAGAGATTGCCGACCACGAAGAGAAAATCAAAAAGTACCAGAAGCAGCAAGAAAACGTACGCAATAACCGCGAGTACGAGTCGCTGGCCAAAGAAATAGAATTCCAGAACCTTGAAATCCAACTCTGTGAACGCAAGAACAAAGAGGGTGCTGCCCGTGTCAAAGAAGTGAAAGAGCACATTGCCACTGCCAAACAGTTGGTGGAGAACCGCACCAAGGACCTCGAGGCCAAGCGCGAGGAGCTGACCTCCATCATCGCCGAGACCGAGAAGGACGAGAAACGTCTGCGCGAGAAATCGAAGGAGCAGGAGCAGTACATCGACGAGCGCTACCTGACGGCCTACAAGCGCATCCGTAGCGCCGCCCGCAACGGTCTGGCCGTGGTCACCATCGACCGCGACTCCTGCGGTGGCTGCTACAGCCACATCCCGCCCCAGCGTCAGATGGAAATCAAGATGCACAAGAAGGTGATTGTGTGTGAGAACTGCGGCCGTATCCTTGTCGACGACGACATCGCCGCCAAAGCCAAAGCCTTGTTGGAGAAGTAAAAGTTAAATGGTTAATGTTTAAAGGTTAAAGACCAATGGTACATTACATCAACCCCGAAGAAAAACTCACCCTGGACAAGATTCAGGAGATTATCGATAATAAAATGGCCCTCGCCCTGAGCGACGAGGCCAAGCACTGCATTGAAAAATGCCGCAATTACCTCAACCAGAAGATGGAAACCCAGAAGGTTCCCATCTACGGTGTCACCACTGGTTTCGGCTCACTGTGCAATATCAGTATCAGTAAAGAACAGCTCAGCCAGCTGCAGAAGAATCTGGTGATGAGCCATGCCTGTGGCGTAGGTGACGAAGTACCCGCCGAGGTAGTGCGTTTGATGCTGCTCCTCAAGGCACAAAACTTCTGCTTTGGCTACAGTGGTGCCCAGTTGCAGACTGTGCAGCGCCTTATTGATTGCTATAACGATGACATCCTGCCGGTGGTCTACCAGCAAGGCAGCCTCGGTGCCAGTGGCGACCTCTGCCCATTGGCCAACTTGATGCTTCCCGCCATCCTTGGCATGGGCGACGTCTACTGGAAAGGCCATCGCTGCAATGTCAAAGAGGTCTATCAGGCTAAAGGCTGGCAACCCATTGAACTACAGAGCAAGGAAGGCCTCGCCCTCCTCAACGGCACCCAGTTCATGAGTAGCTTTGCCGTGTGGAGCCTCCTCAAGGCCCGCCGCCTCAGCAAGCAAGCCGATCTGGTGCTCAGCCTTAGCCTCGATGCCTTCGACGGACGCATCGAGCCCTTCTATGAGTGCCTCCATATGGTGCGTCCCCACAAGGGCCAGCTCGAGACCGCCGAAGCCGTACGCAACAACCTCGACGGCAGCGAGCTCATCAAGCGTCATAAAGAGCATGTGCAGGATCCATACAGCTTCCGTTGCGCCCCGCAGGTGCACGGTGCCGCCAAAGACACTATCCACTACGTGGCCTCTGTCGTTGAGACCGAAATCAACTCCACCACCGACAATCCCATCGTCCTCCCCGATGAGGATATGGTCATCAGTGGCGGTCACTTCCACGGTGAGCCCCTCGCCATGGTGCTCGACTTCCTGGCCATCGCCGTTGCCGAACTCGGTGCCATCAGCGAACGCCGCACCTACCAGCTCATCGACGCCAAACGCGGTCTGCCGTCGTTCCTCGTCGCCAAGCCCGGCCTCAACAGCGGCTTCATGATTCCGCAGTATGCCGCCGCCAGCATCGTGAGCCAGAGCAAGCAGCTCTGCACCCCTGCCAGCGTCGACAGCATCCCCAGCAGCCAGAACCAGGAGGACCTCGTCAGCATGGGTGGCAACGCCGCCACGAAGTGCTACAAGGTCTGCGAGAACACCGAGCGTGTACTGGCCATCGAGCTCTTCAACGCTGCCCAAGCCCTTGACTTCCGTCATCAGGAAGGCCTCAAGAGCAGCCCGAAGATTGAGCAGATGGTTGCTGACTACCGCAAGAGCGTCAACTTCGTCGATATTGACGAAATTATGTACAAACACATCCATTCCAGTGTCCGCTTCCTTCAGGAAATGGCATTGTAAAACACATTACAATAAAGAGAGAGGTGTCCATTGGGACACCTCTTTTTGTTATCTTAGTGCGCTGACAACCAATCGGGACCGATATCAAGACCTACATCAATGGTGAGACCGTCGAGGGGCAAGGCCTGTTGCATCTCACGGACCACCAGCTCCCTAACCTCCGTCTCCTCGGGGCGGTAGAGGTCGAAGACCAGTTCGTCGTGCACCTGCAATATCATTTTAGTCTTCAATCCACGGCGTTGCAACTCACTATGGATGCGCACCATAGCCAACTTTATCATGTCGGCCGAGGTACCCTGGATGGGCATATTGACGGCATTGCGCTCGGCAAAGGAGCGTGCCGAAGCATTGCGGCTGTTAATATCGGGCAAGTAGCGGCGTCGCCCCAGCAGAGTGCGTGCATAGCCGTGCTCACGGGCAAACTGTTTACTACGCTCGATAAAGGCCTGTATGTCGGGATACTGCGCGAAATACTCATCGATGAGCGCCGCGGCCTCCTTGCGGGGAATGCCCAGTTGCTCGCTGAGGCCGAAGGCTGAAATACCGTAGACGATGCCGAAGTTGACGCTCTTGGCATTGCGGCGCTGGTCCTTGGTAACCTCCTCCATTGTGAGGTGGTAGATTTTAGCGGCCGTGGCGGCATGGATATCAAAGCCGCTGTTGAATGCGTGGAGCATGTGCTCGTCCTTGGCCAATGAAGCAATAATGCGAAGCTCTATCTGTGAGTAGTCCGCTGCCAAGAGCAAGTGCTCCTCATCGCGTGCCACGAAGGCACGTCGTATCTCGCGTCCACGCTCGGTACGGATGGGAATATTCTGTAGGTTGGGATTGGACGACGAAAGACGACCTGTGGCGGTAACAGTCTGATTGTAGACAGTATGAAGGCGACCTGTGGCGGGATTGATAAGCTTGGGGAAAGAGTCGAGGTAGGTGCCCACCAACTTGCTGATGGAGCGATACTCAAGAATCAGTGGGATGACTGGATGACGGTCGGAGAGTTTCTGTAGTACATCCTCGGCAGTGCTATATTGCTTAGTGGCAGTACGCGGCGGCTTGTCAGTGACTTTCAGCTTCTCATACAGCACCTCACCCAACTGCTTGGGCGAACTGATATTGAAGCGCTCTCCGGCCAACTCATATATCTTCTCCTCAATGGCGTTGCGCTCCTCTGTGAGCTGTCCGGAGTATTCCTTTAGTGCGTCGACATCGATACGCACCCCCTCCTTCTCCATATCCATGAGCACATCAACCAGCGGTAACTCAACCTCACGATAGAGATGTTCGAGCTGTGCATCACGCAGTTTGGCAGCCAGTAGCGGATAGAGTTGCCAAAGGGCGGCAACCCGTGCCGAACTAGAGGTGGGTTCAAAGCCAATCAAGGCCGAGCATATAAAATCGAGGGTATGGCGCATCTCGGCATCGACGAGATAATGGACAATCTGCACGTCGAAGATATTACCGGCGATATCCATATCAAGCTCGGCAAGGATATACTTGAGGTTCTTAAGGTCGTAACAAAGTTTGGTCGAGGGACTCTGGAAAAGAACGGTGAGAGTCGGGAGATGAGAGGAGAGTTGGTCGACAGTAGTTGAGTAAACGGTGTCGGCATCGGTGGCTATAAGCAGCGTAGGGCCATCGAAAAGAATGGCAAAACTCTTGTCCTTCAATCTATCCAACACTTCGGATGTCAGCGGCGTTGCTTTTACCTCGGGTACCTCGTGGACGACTGGGGAGAGGTCGAAGAGGGTCGGTGTCACGGGGGGATTGCTTTTGGCAGCGCCAGTAGAACCAACAACCGGGGTAGTTCCTTGCCACTGCATGGCTTTGGACGGGTCGGAGACACTAAGGTCGGTGAACACCTTGCGGGCAAACTGGCGAAACTCCAGCTCGTCGCAGAGTCCACGCAGCAGGTCATAGTCAGGTTCCTGCCGCAGTAAAGCCTCCTCGTCAAACTCGATGGGGGCGTCAAGGCTGATGGTTGCCAACTGCTTGGAGAAAAGTGCATCGTCGGCATGTTCGCGCACCATCTCGCGAAGTTTGTCATTCTTGATGTCGTCGACATGCTGAACCATCTCCTCGATACTTCCAAACTGTGCGATAAGCTTCTTGGCGGTCTTCTCCCCCACCCCGCGGATACCGGGAATATTGTCGGAGGCATCGCCCCAGAGGCCCAACAAGTCGATGACCTGACGAGGATCGTTGACGTCGAACTTCTCTTTCACCTCGTCGACGCCCATCAAACTGTCGGGCTTACCCATGCGGCCAAAACGGTACATCTTGACCGTGGAGGTTACCAACTGGGCAAAATCTTTGTCGGGGGTCACCATCACCACCTGGTCGAATCCGGCCTCCTCGGCGGCATGGCTAAGCGTTCCAATGACATCGTCGGCCTCAAACCCCTCGCAGGTGAGGATGGGAATGCGGAAAGCCTCAATCATCTTCTTCACCCATGGCAGTCCTTGCTGTATTTCTTCCGGCATGGCCTCACGGTTAGCCTTATACTCCGCATACATCTCATGGCGGAAGGTAGGCTGCTGTAAGTCGAAAGCCACACCGACGTGCGTGGGCTGCTGCGAACGCAACAGGTCGTAGAGCGTGGTGGTGAATCCCAACACGCAGGAGGTATTCATACCCTTCGAGTTAAGCCTGGGGGTACGGTTGAGGGCATAGTAGGCGCGGTAAACCGCCGCCATTCCGTCAATCAAAAGAAGTTTCTTCATTTCAGCGGGTTGGCGGTCAGTTCATCGTACTCCTGACGGTTGCGGAGAATATTGCAGGCCAGGTAGACGGCGGCACGCATCGACTGTTCGCTGGCCTTGTCCTTGCCAGCGATGTCGTAGCCCGTGCCGTGGGCAGGACTGGTGCGGACATAGGGTAACCCGGCGGTGTAGTTGACACCCTCGGTGAACGACATCAGTTTGAAGGGGATAAGCCCCTGATCGTGATAGAGGGCGAGGACGCCGTCGAACTTGTTGAACTCGGAGCTGCCGAAGAAACCGTCGCTCGGGAAAGGACCGTAGGCCAATACACCCTTGGACTGCACCTCGTCAATGACAGGCTTGATAACCTTCATGTCGAAATCGCCGATAACGCCATTGTCGCCGGCATGGGGGTCAAGGGCCAGCACGGCAATCTTAGGCATCGTGATGCGGAAGTCACGCTTAAGGCTCTCGTTCATCAGCATTATCTTGTCGTAGAGCAGATTGTGCGTCAGGGCGCCGGGAACATCCTTCAGGGCGAGATGATTGGTAACAATACCGATACGGATACGGTCGCAGACCATGAACATCAGGCTTGAGCAACCAAACTGGTGGGAGAGGTACTCGGTGTGACCCGGGAAGTCGAAGTCGGGAGCCTGAATGTTGCGCTTGTTGATGGGAGCCGTGACGAGGACGTCGACCTTGCCGGCTTTCAGGTCGCTGCATACACGGTTGAGGCTTTCGCGCGAGAGCTTGCCTGCAATCTCAGTACTTTTGCCTAAGTCAATCTTCACCTCTTCCTGGGTGAGGTTGACGATGTTATACTTGCGGTCCTGCGCCTCGGAGGCGTCGCGGATGTTGTTGAACACCATCTCCTGCTGAATCGAGGTGAGGAGCTTCTTATGGTAGCTGGCCACCTTGCTGCTGCCGTAAAGCACAGGGGTGCAGACATCGAACATGCGGGAGTCGGCAAAGGTCTTGATAATTACTTCGTAGCCCACCCCGTTGAGGTCGCCGTGGGTGATGCCAACGCGTATCTTTCTTTCTTCTTTGTTATTATTTTCCATGGTATAATATTATTGCATCTGTAAGTAAGCATAGAGAAGGCGGACGCCGTAGCCGCTGGCTCCGGCGCGCCAAAAGTGTTGCGCCTTGGAGAAGAAGGCCACACCGGCAATGTCGAGGTGTATGAAGGGCACCTCGCCAGCAAAGTGGGCCAGGAACTTGCCCGCCGTGATGGTGCCGGCCTGGGGCGTGGTGCCGCAGTTGCGGAGGTCGGCATACTCGCTCTTTATCAGCTCGTCGTACTCTTTCCACATGGGGAACTCCACCAGGCGCTCGTAGACCTGCTGGCCAACAATCTTCAGCATCTCCATTTCCGAGCGTGCGTTCTGCTCCATGGCGGCGATGCCGAAGGTGGAGATGGCACGCACAGCGGCACCCGTAAGGGTGGCGGCATCGATAACCACACGTGGCTGGTAGTTCTTGACAGCATAGGCGATGGCGTCGGCCAGGACAAGGCGTCCCTCGGCGTCGGTGTTGATCACCTCAACCGTAGTGCCGTCGTACATGGTTAGGATGTCGTCGGCAGCATAGGCGTTAAATCCAGGACGGCTGTCGGTGAGTGGGAGCAGGGCCACCAGGTGCACCGGCAGGTGATTGTCGGCGGCGGCGAAGAGTACGCTGGCCATGGTGGCGGCACCGGCCATATCGCTCTTCATCTCCTGCATATAGTCGTCGGGCTTGATATTGAGGCCACCTGTGTCGTACATGATGCCCTTGCCCACCAAACAAATCGGGGCCACCTCCCCACTCTCGCTTCCTAATTTCTTATTTTTAATTCCATTATATTCCAAGACCACAAAGCGTGGCTCATCGACACTGCCGCGGTTGACAGCCAACAGACCGCCCATGCGGAGACTCTCTATCTGGCGCTTGTCCATCACCGTACAGGTCACGCCCTCGAGGTCGGCGGCGATACTTTGCAGCTCGTCGGCAAAAGCGGGAGCGTTGAGGTCCTGCACCGGCAGGTTGACCCACTCGCGGCACCAGTAGATGCGGTTCCACAGGCGCTGTTGTGCTTCCAGTTCCTCGGGGCTGAGGTACATCTTGTCGATGGTGACACATTCCAGATGGTAGCGTTCCTTGCTCACATAGCGGTCGAAACGGTAGTCGGCCAGTGTCAGGCCTTCCACCAGCGCTGCCACCTCCTCGGGCAGTGTGCCAGCACCTGTCACCGCCACCTCTTTCGTCCCGTCGGCCTCCATCATCGCCAGCACCTTGACGGCACTGCGGCGCAGTCCCTCCTGCACCTCGGCGGCGGACTTCTCGCTGTCGAACGAGAGGAAATAGAGCTTCCACGGCAGACGGTCAAACGAGAGGATGAAGTTCTTGTCCTTCTCGCGGCGTTGCTTCACCACGGCAACCTCGCGCTTGCCCAACGGGAGCGTCCGCTCGGCGGTCTCGTCGCCGTAGAGGAACAGCACATTCCCCTCAAAATCCTTGGCGGAGACTTTATCAAGACTGTAAATCATATCGTTATACTCTTTTTATCAATATATATAATATACTTATAACGTACTATCCTCCCTGATTATTGTATCGGGGGGAATAATAGTTATCAACTGGCTATCCGCTGGCTCATTTCTCCCATCGTTCTCCCATCGTTCTCCCATTGTTCTCCCATCGTTCTCCCATTATAGATGGGAGAACGATGGGAGAACAATGGGAGAACGATGGGAGAAATGAGCCAGAAGACCCCTAGCGGATAGCCAGAAGAGAGGCAGAAAAAGTGGAGGAATTACTGGTTGTGAGTGATGAGAATAACCACATGGTCGCGCTTCAGCTCTTCGAGAAGGGCTGCGAAACGCTGGCGCTCGGTATTGTCGAGCCATGCCGTGGGCTCGTCGAAGACCAGCACCGGTGCCTCGGAAGCCAACGTGCGGGCCAGGGCCACACGCTGCCACTGCCCCATGCTGAGCTCGCGGCCGCCGTCGAAAGCACGGCCAAGGAGGGTGTCGGCACCCTGGGGGAGACTGCCGACGAAGCCGAGTTGGGACGCGAGGGTATCTATTGTCTTGCTTTTCGCGTCCCATTTCCCGCTTGTACCGAAGGCGATGTTTTCTTTCAAGGTGACGTTGTAGCGGCTGAAGTCCTGGAAAAGGACGCCGATGCGGGTGCGAAGTTCAACTGGGTTATAGGTGCGTATGTCGTGACCAGCAACAAGAACAGCCCCTTGGTCGGGGTCGTAGAGACGCAGGAGAAGTTTTATCAGCGTCGACTTGCCGAAACCGTTGCGGCCGTCGAGGTGGGTAATCTCCCCCTTGTGCGCGATGAGCGAGAAGTGGGAGAGCACGTCGCGGTCCATGTCGGGATAGCGGAAGGTGACGTCGCGGAATTCCACCTCGTCGACAGTCTCGGGCACGGGCTGCGGATTGGCCGGAGACAGCACAGCAGGGCGGAGCGAAAGGAACTCGAAAAGGTTACCCATGAAAAGGCGGTTGTCGTAGAGGCCTGCCACCGAGGCCACCAGCGTCGAGAGATAGCCCTGGCCACGACGGAAAGCCTCGAAGAGCATGACAAAGGAACCGATGGTGATGGCTCCGGCAAAGGCTTCCTTCATCAGCAGCCATACCACCGCGAACATGGCGGCGGCTTCGAGGAAGCCGCAAAGGATGTCGAGCACCCCTAGTCGGCGCGAGATGGAGAGCAGATGACCCCTGAGCAGGGCACGCACCTCGCGGAAACGGCCCCTGAAAAGCGGCGCCAACGCATAGGCGCGTATTTCCTTGGCGTACTCGCGGGCGGTAAGGAGCATACCATAATAGGAGGTGCGGCGATAGAGCTGCGTGTTGTCGCGCCGAAAGCGATAGATGCGCCGTGCCTTATAGAGCCTCACGGCAAACCCGGGCAGCACCGCCACCACCATCACTCCGATGACCCACCAGGTGGCCGAGGCCAGGATGATTACCACACCGGCGATAGAGAGTATCGACCCTCCCAAGGACATGAAATTGGAGAGCACCTGCAAAGGCCGGTAGGAGGCCTCCTGCTGGGCACGGTGGAGGGTGTCGTAATAGGCAGGAGTATCGTAGTACTGCATGTCGAGCCGCGCCGATTGCCGCTGTAGAAGGTCGCTGACATAGTCTATCAGGTGCTGGCCCAACACATCGTTGTTCACCCCCGACAGGGCGGAGACCATACGGTTGAGGAGGAAGAGGGCACAGAAAAGCAGGAGCAGGTGGAGGGAGGAAAACTGATAATTGAGAATTGATAGCTGAAAGTCCCTATTGGATACACTGTCTACAAGAAGCTTGAGAAGGTAGAGGCTTGCCAACGGAAGAAGGCTCTGCAACACCTCGTAGACGACACGGAGACTGAACGAGGAAGGCGCGCAACGGTAGACCAGCGACAGGGCTTTCCAGAGGTTTTTCATCTAATGACTATTTGATGTATCACTTCGGCACCCAAGTGGTCGTTAATGCGCTGGCGAAGGCTCTCGCGGCGCATGGTCATCTCGTGGCGCAGGGCTGCCGAAGAGAGCCGGAGGCGCAGTGTGCCGGCAGAATACTGGACAGAGGTGGTGAGGCGGCTGATGAGGTCGCCGGCAAGTTGCCGGTAGACAGTTTCGATACGCAGCTCGTCGGCGAAGTCACCGTGATCCAGCCGACGGAGGGCCGTCTGGAGGTAGAAGTCGAGGGTTCGGTCGGGCTGCATCTCTTGAATTAAGAATTAAGAATAAATAGTTAAGAGTTAAGTGTTATGATGCCGTGAGCCACTTGGAAAATCCTGTGCTCCAGGGTAGGGAGTTCATCGAAGATAGCCTGCACGCGACCAGGCTGGGTATCGGTGAGAAGCACCTGTCCGAAACGGTCACTGCCGACGAGGGCGATGAGCTGCTTGACACGGAGGAGGTCGAGTTTGTCGAAAATATCGTCGAGCAGCAGGATAGGCTTCTCGCCAGAGTGGTTCAACAGGTACTGGAATTGGGCCAGTTTGAGTGCCAAGGCGAAGCTCTTCTGCTGGCCCTGGGAGCCGAAGCGCTTGACGCTCATCTCGTCGTCGAGCAGGAAGAGGATATCGTCCTTGTGCGGTCCGGCGGTAGTATACTGGGCATATTTGTCGGCCTGGCGACAGGCGTCGAGCTGGAGAGTCAAGGGACGGTCGTCGCGTTGGTAGACAAGCGTACCAGGTTCCTCCTCGCCGGCAATCCAGTGATAGTATTCGAGAAAGAGAGGGGTAAAGTCTTCCATGAAGTGGCAACGGCCTTCGTAGAGCGGTTCGCCATGGCGAACAAGCTGTTCGTCCCAGACGGAGACCATCGACTCGTCCCAGAGGCGGTCGTCCCACATCTGCTTGAGGAGGCGGTTGCGCTGCTCGAGGGCCTTGGTATATTGCAGCAGGTGGTCGAGGTAGGCGTGGTCGGTCTGTGAGATGACGCCATCGACAAACTTGCGGCGCAACTCGCTGCCACCGGTGATGAGCTGCTGGTCGTTGGGCGAGACCATCACCAACGGTATCTTGCCGATGTGCTCCATCAAAGCCTTGTACACCTTCTTGTTCCACTTCATCTGCTTACTGCTGCCGCGTTTGAGAATACAGCTCACCACGTCGGCACCATAATGTCCATGGATGGCGAAGAAGTCCTCGCCAGTTTTGATATTCTGGCTGTCAACAGGGTTGAAATAGCTTTTACAGAACGAGAGATAGTAGGCGGCATCAAGCAGGTTGGTCTTGCCGGCGCCGTTGTTGCCCACAAAGCAGTTGACATTGCCACACAAGGCTATATCAGTCTCGGTGTAATTCTTGAAATTATTGAGTATGAGCCTGTCGAGTTTCAATTTTCAACTTTCAATTTTCAATTTCACTTCCTCCATAAGCCATCGGGGTGTAGAAGTAGCGCCGCTGATGCCCACGCTGTTGGCACCTTCGAGCCATTGGGGCTGTACCTCGTCGGGACCGCCGATGAGGTGGGTGCGGGGCTGCACTTTGCGGCAGTATTCATAGAGGTAATGGCCATTGCTGCTGTTGGAGCCGGCCACAAAGAGAAGCACGTCGACGCTGCGGGCGAAGCCTTCAAGCTCGCGGGCACGGTTGGCCACACGGTTGCACACCGTGTCGTAGGCCACAAAGTCGGCTCCCTCGGGGAGGCGTGCGGCGAGATTGTCTATAAGGCGACGGTATTCCTCGCGGCTCTTGGTGGTCTGCGAATAGAGCCGTATGGGACGTGTATAATCCACAGAGCCAATGTCGTCTGGAGTGCTGACAATGACGGCGGTGCCGTCGGTCTGGCCAGTGAGTCCTACCACTTCGGCATGTCCAGGCTTGCCGAAGATGACTATCTGCCCTCCCACACAGCGCATCTCGTCGTAGCCCTTGCGTATGCGCTGCTGCAAGGCAAGGACGATGGGGCAGGTAGCATCGATGAGTCTGATACCAAGGCGTTCGGCCTCGCGATAGGTCTCGGGGGGTTCGCCATGGGCACGGATTAGCACCTTGCTGCCAGGCTGCGAAGGAAGACTGTCTATCACCTTAAGCCCGCGGTCTTTCAAGCGTTCCACCTCGGCACTGTTGTGGACAATGTCGCCCAAACAATAGAGGCTTCCCTCTTGTTCGAGGACCTCCTCGGCGGCTCCGATAGCCTTCACAACCCCGAAGCAGTAGCCCGCATTATCGTCAATCCTTATCTCCATCTCCTTAACTCCTTATCTCCTATCTCCTTATCTCCTTAAAAATCAACTCATGCTCTGGTTTTCCTGGCGCGATAACTCAATGACCTCCTCGTATTCCTCAGGAGTGAGGTCGTTGAAGAAGTAGTAGACGGGGTCTACATGCTTGCCGTTGAGGATGACCTCGTAGTGCAGATGCGAGCCAGCAGAGAGGCCACTACTGCCCACAGTGCCAACCTGTTCTCCACGTTTAACCTTCTGCCCGGCTCTCACCGTGGCCGAGTTCATGTGAGCATAAAGGGTGGTGAATCCAAAACCGTGGTCGATTGCCACCACCACACCGTAGCCCGAATAGCCCTGCGGGTTGCGTCCCGCCACGCGCACCACTCCGTCGCCTGTAGCATAGATAGGGGTGCCGGGGCGGGCGGTGAAGTCAATGCCGGTGTGCATACGGCGATACTTGAGGATGGGGTGATAGCGCAAACCGAAGCCGCTAACCACCTTGCACAAGTTCTTTTCCATCGGCATAATGGCCGGTAGATGCGAGAGGCGATCATTCTTGGTTCGAGCCATTTCGTAGAGCTCGTCGAGCGACTTTGACTCCACATAGAGGCGTTTGGTGAGGTCGTCGACCTTACGACTGGTGGATATCAGCAGCTTGCTATTCTCGTAGCCTTCAAGGTCGGCGTAACGTTCCACTCCGCCAATACCGCTACGACGCTCGGCATCGCTGACAGGTTCACTCTCGAAAATAGTTCGGTAGAGCACGTCATCGCGCTCCTCGATATTGGAGAGCACCTTCTCGGCACGGTCCACACGGTCAGACAGACGAGCGGTCTGCTGCTTATATTTGGCCAGCTCGCGCCGCAGGAGACGCTCATTGGGAGGTTCCATAAAGCGCAGTGCCACAATCACTATCACCACACCCAGCACCACGCCGAAGAGCACGTTGAAACTGATGCGCTTCGCTCTGTCACGCAGCGACACAAAGACCTTCTCATACTTGAGCGTATGAGGGTTGAAACGGTAAGTATGACGCTGCTTCTTTCCCATAATCAGAGGAGTTTTTTCAGATGATCAATGGAATTGACAAAGTTAACGATGGGGTGTACGTGGTTGAAATAGAAGGTCAACTTGAGGTCAGGGATATGAATGATGCTCGCCGCGTCACCCAGGCGGGTCGAAAGCACCTCTACAGGTTCCTCTAAGGCCAGCTCCTGGGCCACGAAAGTGAGGTCCTTCAGCGGCACAAAATCAAAGTCGACCGAGGAGCGTGCCACCAGTATCGCATCGGGCAGGAGGTAATAATTCACTCCCTTGGAGTCGCGCATCAATGGCAAATAGGTGTCACTATTGATATAGTCAAATATGCCCAAATCGAAATAGACCTGATGGTAACGCTCTCTGGAACGCTCGTTGTAGTGCCAGATACGGCGACAACTGGCCACGCGCAAGAAGGCGTCGACCGTTGCCTCATAGGCCTCGAGGACCTCGGGACTATAATGGTCCTTCAGAGCAAACTCCACCGTAAGAATCTCGTGCTCCATCTGCGTGATTTTGTTTTTGTAGTGGCTTATCACGCTCTCCAAATACTGGTTACGACGGCTTTTGACTCTTTTCTTGATAGACGCCACAAGGCATTCTAAACGGTTCTCACTATTCGCTATGGAGAGAGAATTGAGATAGCAGTCCAACAGCTGCTTCTTACGGGGGTCGGACGTTTCTTTCATCGCCTTCGCCGTAGCTTTAATCTCCCTGTCAAAGTCAGGCTCACGTCCTGTCACCATACGCCAATAGGTGGTGCGCTGTCTATCGAGGCACCGGTGAACCCAAATGCGATAGCTGCGGCTCTCGCTATCGCGTTCAACAAAAGCCGTACCGGGTGAACAGCCCAGTATCAGGCGACGGCCCGTGTAGCGCTTTTCGCTCAGGTCGCGAAGGCCGAACTCAGTGTAGTGGAAATGGTTGGACACTGTCAGCCACAACCCCGAGGCCACCTTGACTATTCTATACGGCAGAATCTTCACCCTTAACTATCAGTTTTTAACCATGTATTGCCTCGCCGTGGGCGGCTTCGAGGGCCTCCATCACAGCCTCGCTCATGGTGGGATGCGGGTGGATGGCCTGGGCCACCTGGCGGGCTGTCAGGCCCTGTTCGCGGGCAGCCACAATCTCGGCAATCATCTCGGTGACGTTGTCGCCACACATGTGACAACCCAGGATGAGGTCGGTTTTGGCATCGACCACAACCTTGACAAAGCCATCAGTATTGCCGGCAGCTGTGGCCTTGCCACTGGCCTTGAAGAAGAACTTGCCCACTTTCACCTCATGGCCGGCTTCGATGGCTTTCTTCTCCGTCAGACCCACGCTGGCCACCTCGGGCGAGGTATAGGTGCAGCCGGGAACGTTATTGTAGTTAACTTTCACTGCTTCACCTTTGACGATGGCCTCCACACAGCAGATGGCTTCCTTCGAGGCCACATGCGCCAGGGCCGGACCGTGCACCACGTCGCCAATGGCATAATAGCCCGGCACATTGGTACGGTAGTAGTCGTCCACCTCAATCTTGCCGCGCTCATATTTTATTCCTGTCTCGTCAAGGCCAAGGTTCTCAAGATTGGTCACCACGCCCACAGCCGAGAGTACCACATCGACATCAACGACAGTCTCGGTGTTCTTTTTCAGGTCCTTGACAGTGACATGGCACACATCGCCCTCGATGTCCACCTTCTCCACACTGCACGAAGGCATCACCTTCATACCCATTTTGCGGAATGAGCGGCTCATCTGGGCGGCCACCTCCTCGTCCTCGTTGGGGAGTATCTGCGGCATGAACTCAACAAGCGTCACCTGCGTGCCTATACTCTGGTAGAAGTAGGCAAACTCGGAGCCGATGGCACCGCTGCCGCACACCAGCAGACGAGCGGGCTGCTCGCGGAGGGTCATTGCCTCGCGGTAACCGATGATACGCTTGCCGTCCTGTGGCATGGCGGGCATCACACGGCTACGGGCACCCGTGGCAATAATGATGTGGTCGGCCTCATAGTCGGTGCCGTCCACCTCAACGACATGGTTGGGTTTCACCTTGGCAGTACCCATGATAACCTCGACGCCGGCCTTCTTCAGCAGAAACTCAACACCCTTGTTCATCGTCGCGGCCACACCGCGCGAGCGGTCGACCATCGCGTTGAGGTCGGCCTCCACACCCTCAGCCTTCACACCATAGACGGCGGCATGTTTGGCATAGTTGAACGCCTGGGCACTCTTCATCAGTGCCTTGGTGGGAATACAACCCCAATTAAGGCAGATACCACCCAGATTCTCTCGTTCCACAACGGCAGTCTTAAGACCCAGCTGGACTCCTTTCACGGCAGCCACATAGCCTCCCGGACCGCTGCCAATCACCATTAAATCATATTTCATAGCTATAATTATATTATTATTTACATTATATAAATAAAATGCAAAGATACGAAAAAAACTGCAACTGCCAAAAAAAAATAGTCGCCCCTGTTTTTTCAAAACAGAAACAGGGCCTTTTTGTGAAATACTTTTCAACCAACTTAGGTGGATATCCCCAAAACGTTTCACTCTTACAAACACTTATAAAAACTGCCCTAAAAAAGGCATTATGATTTTCAAACAATTAGAGCAAAACATTGTCCCACAAAGCATTTCAAAATAATTAAACAAACAACTTGCACATTTACAAACGGGTGGCCAGTTTTCAACAAAATAGGGGTAAAATGGGGACTGAAAAGATGTTTTTTTTTCAAATTCGGGAAAAAAGTAGTATATTTAAAAGCAGGTTCCAAATGTTAAAAAATAAATTAGGATTTAAAAATTAGAAATTTAGAAAAATGGGGACTGAACAAGGGGGTGTCATGTGGAGGATGACTTTAATATTTTTTCCAAATATGAACAAATTTTTTTTTTCAATTTTATGCACAAAAAAAGGTAGACCTTTGCAAACAGAACAAAGAGGCATGGAATATGCCTAAGTTATTGAAAATGGATTATAGTAATACAAAAATGATAGAGGAAGATTATAAGAGAGTATGGGCGGAATGCCTGGAGGTCATCAAAGACACCCTCGGGCCCGAGAACCGCAAGGCCTTCGAGACATGGTTTGTCCCAATAGTGCCGCTACAACTGGAGGGTAGCACCCTGATTGTGCAAGTGCCCAGCCAGTTCTTCTACGAATGGATTGAGAGCCACTATATCGACCTGCTCAAGCGCGTCATCCGTATGCATTTGGGTCCTGCTGGCATGCTGAAATACAGCATCGTCATGGATCAGACCATCCCCAGCGAACCGTTGAAGACCACCCTGCCCTCCTACGGTCGCCGCTCGGTGCAGAACCCCCTGTCCGATATGCCTGTGAACCTCAACAAGGAGGGCGTACGCGCCATCCCCAATCCCTTCGTCATTCCCGGCATCCAAAAGACCCGCATCAACCCACAGCTCTCACCCAATTATACGCTCGAGAACTTCGTGGAGGGCGACTGCAACCGTCTGGCCCGCTCGGCTGGATACGCTGTGGCTGAGAAACCCGGTCAGACCTCCTTCAACCCCCTGCTGCTCCACAGCAACGTAGGTCTTGGCAAGACCCACCTTGCCAACGCCATCGGTATGAAGACCAAGGAGCTGCACCCAGACAAGACCGTCCTTTATGTCACCAGCGAGCAGTTTATGCAGCAGTATGCCGAAGCGGGACGCGCCGGCACCACCAACGACTTCATCCACTTCTACGAGATGATCAACGTGCTCATCGTTGACGACATCCAGTTCTGGGCTGGCAAAGCACAGAAGACCCAGGAAGCCTTCTTCCACATCTTCAACCACCTACACCAGCGCAACTGCCAAATCATCATCACCTCCGACAAGGCTCCCGGAGAGCTTCAAGGTCTCGAGCCCCGTCTGCTCTCACGCCTGAAATGGGGCCTTAACGCCGACCTCCAGGCTCCTGACGTGGAGACCCGCAAAGCCATCCTGCGCCAAAAGCTCCAAAACGACGGCATCGAGATGAGCGACGAAGTCATCGAGTACATCGCCTATAATATTAATACGAACGTGCGCGAACTCGAAGGCGCCCTCATCTCCCTCATCGCACAGAGCTCGCTCAACCGCAAGCAGATTACCCTCGAGCTCACCAAGCAGATGATTGACAAATACGTGCAGAGCAGCACCCGCGAAATCACCATCGACTACATCCAGAAGGTGGTGTGCGACAGCCTCGACCTGCCGGTGGAGAGCATCCAGCAGACCTCGCGCAAGCGCGAGATTGTGCAGGCCCGCCAGCTCAGCATGTACTTCGCCAAGAAAATCACCAAGTCGTCCCTGGCCGTCATCGGCATGCAGTGCGGCAACAAGGACCACGCCACCGTGCTCCACGCCTGCAAGACCATCGAGAACCTGCGCCAGACCGACCGCTACATCCGCGCCCTGGTCGACGACCTGGAGAAGAAATTCAAAGAGGCATGAAGACAGCCTTCAAGCCGGGGACGATGATCTACCCGCTGCCCGCCGTCATGGTAAGCTGCGGCGACAGCCCCGAAAACTACAACATCATCACCATCGCATGGACGGGCACTATCTGCAGTGACCCGCCCATGTGCTATATCAGCGTGCGCCCCGAGCGCCACAGCCACGCACTCATCGAACGCACCGGCGAGTTTGTCATCAACCTCACCACCGAGGCGCTGGCGCGCCAGACCGACTGGTGCGGCGTACGTAGCGGCCGCGATTACAACAAGTTCCGCGAGATGGGGCTCCATGCCGAACCCGCCCAGCTGGTCAAAGCGCCCCTCATCGCCGAAAGCCCGCTGAATATCGAATGCAAAGTATTCGACATCAAACGTCTGGGCAGCCACGACATGTTCATGGCCCATGTGGTGGCCGTCGATGCCGAAGAAAACCTTATCGACAAGAGTACCGGCCAGTTCCAACTCAACCACGCCGGCCCCCTGGCCTACAGCCATGGCAAATACTACGCCCTCGGCGAGAAGCTCGGCGGCTTCGGCTTCAGCGTGAAGAAGAAAAAGAACCAGTAAAACCAGTGGGACCAGTATGACTGGAAAACAAGAAAAAAGACAAAAAACAATGAATATCGTTTGTGTAGAATCCCTAGGAATTTCCCGTGAACGTTTCGAGAGCCTCCGCGAGCACTATGCCGCCATGGGGCACTCTTTTACCTATTTTATGGACCGCCGCGAGGACGAGGAGACCCTTGCCGGGCGTATGCGCGAGGCCGACATCGCCATCATCTCCAATATCAAGCTGACCGCCAGCGTATTGCAGCAGTGCCCGAAACTGAGCCACCTCAGCGTGGCCTTCACCGGATTGGACCACATCGACCTCGACTACTGCAAAGCGCACAACATCACCGTACAGAACGCCGCCGGCTACAGCACCACGGCCGTCAGCGAACTGGCCGTGGGCATGATGCTCGACCTGCTGCGCAATATCCTGACCCTGAGCGAATCCATGCTCCATGGCGGAAGCCGCGGCACCTTCCTCGGCCGTGAGCTGCGCGGCAAGACCGTCGGCATTGTCGGCACCGGTGCCATCGGCACCGCCACCGCGCGCTTGCTGCTGGCTTTCGGCGCCAAGGTAATCGCCTACAGCCGTACCGAGAAAGACGAGGTGAAAGCCATGGGAGTAAAGTATATGTCGCTGCAGGAGCTGCTGCGGGAGGCCGACATAGTCAGCCTACACACTCCGCTGAACGACAGCACCCGCGGCCTCATCGGCGAGCACGAGCTGTCCCTGATGAAGCCCACCGCCCTGCTGGTCAACACCGCCCGCGGCCCCGTCTGCGACATCGCCGCCGTAGGCAAAGCCCTCGTCGAGGGCCGCATCGCCGGTGCCGCCTTCGACGTCTTCGAGCAGGAGCCTCCCCTGCCCCTCGACCACCTGCTGCTCTCCACCAACCGCTGCCTGGTGACCCCCCACGTAGCCTTCGCCACCGAGGAGAGCTTCGCCGCCCGCGCCGACATTGTCTTCGGCCATGTAGACGAATACCTGAACAACAAATAGCCATGGCCAGCAACCCTGATTTCGTACAATATATCACCGACCAGTGTGCCGCCGCCGGCGAGATAGTAGCCAGAAAGATGTTCGGTGACTATGGCCTCTACTGCAACGGCAAAATCTTTGCCCTCATCTGCGACAACGGCCTCTACATCAAGCCCACCGACGAAGGCCGTGCCCTGCTGCGGACCCTCGACATGCGGCCACCCTACGACGGTGCAAAACCCTATTTTTACATCGAAGAGGTGGACGACCGCGACTACCTCGCCGCCCTGGCCAAAACCACCTGTGCCGCCCTCCCTGACCCTAAACCAAAGAAAAAATAGCCACCCACCACTACTGTCTAGTTCCACTACTGGCCGTTATTTTTATTGACAGAGTAAAAAAAAGAGTATATTTGCAGACGAAAACCCTCCCAATTATTAACATAAAACAAACAAGAAGAAACAGATAATCAACCAATAACATACACTTAAAGCGTTATTGTTTTTATAGAAGTACCCGAAAACTGGACATTTTCAAAACTTCAGCAACAAAAGCAGGACGCTCACGTGATTCCGTGAGCTTTTAGTTGTTGAAGTAGGAAGTCCAGAAATCCTCGGGTACTGACAAAAGGCTCGCGGATTTCTTTTTTATTAACCCATAAATATCAAACCGTATGAACAAGAAACATATCATTATGGCAGCCTTGCTGCTAATCATGGGAGGCAACGCCATGGCCCAAAAGAAAGACAAAGTGGTTGTTGTTGAGGAGGAAAAATATGGGTATAGTGAGGCCACTGCACGAAGCGTCAGTCCGATTGCCACGGCCCACACCACACCCATCGCCGTAGACCTCACTGTAACAGGTCAGCGCATCACACACACAGAGACTTTCGGCAACTCCATTACTGCTGAGGATTTATCCAACCCAGACCAATCGGCAGTAATCCGCTACATGAAAGACTACACTCTTACTCGTGCCACAAAATCAGCCAAAGCCGATGTAATACTGGTACCCACATTCGAAATCAACACCTCGGACGATTTCAAAACCATCACCGTCGAGGTAACGGGCTATCCAGCCTCCTACACCAATTTCCGCAAGGCGACAAACGCCGACTTAGAACTGATAAGAAACGGCTTCAACACCTCGGCCAATACCCCAAAGCCCACCGATAAACAAACAACCATTATTAATACCGTTGGAGAATGAAAAAATATTATTTTATCATGCTACTTTGTATGGTAGTATGGCCGTTGAGTGCACAAACACCAAACGAAGACACCAAACAGAAAACCGTTACTGTCAGAACAGGAGCATACAAGCCCGCCAAACTAGACACCATACTTGCAGAGCAACCCAAACCCGAGCCCATAAAAGAACCCGAGCCTCCTAAAATCAAAAAAGAGCCCTCGAACAAACCATGGTACAACGTATTCAGCATTAGTATTGTAGGTGGCCCAATTATTACAAAAAAATTCTCTGGAGCCACTATCGCCGGTATCACATTTAATGATGATACAGGGGGTGATGGTAGTAAAGAAGGGGTTTTTTCCTTCAGTTATAAACGTCTAAAAAAAGAAGGGCTGTTCTTTTATGGCCCAGGTATAAGATTTAAGCAGGGGGATTTTATGGGAGGCGACCTCTTTTTGCATGGGCAGATAGAACTCGGTGGCACTTCAAATTTCCTTGGATTCAACCTCAAAAGGTTGCATCCTTTTGCAAATGTATCGGTGGGAATATCGTACATTGATTACAACAAAAATTACATCCATGTTCCTGAGAAATGCATTTTTCGTTATTCTAATTATACAAGTTATAATAGTGGGTATTCAACCGGTAATATTTATGAACAAACATCTGAGTACTCTGGATTGAAGTTTTATCTTGACTATAGCCTTGGTCTCGCCATCGCTCTTGGCCGACGTTTTACCATGAGTATCAGCTACCATGCACAACTCGTGCCACACTTTAATGCTACCATTGACTTGTCCGACTATCGAAATGAGATTCAAACCTGGATAAACTCCAATTCAACCAATTCGTCTAATAATTCATCTATAGAACTGCCTTACGACATAGAAAAGACGACGACTCTTTTTCACGGTATAGAGCTATCCTTCAGGTTCTAGAACAAAAAAAGAACAAATTACGGGGCCGGACATACTAGTCCGGCCCTTTTTTCGTTATGTCAACAAGGGTATTTCTCCCATCGTTCTCCCATTGTTCTCCCATCGTTCTCCCATTATAGATGGGAGAACGATGGGAGAACAATGGGAGAACGATGGGAGAAATGAGCCAGAAGACAGCCAGCGGACAGGCAGAAGAGAGACATTTTTTAACCAAAAACAAGATATCATGAAGGACAATCTGGTAGGGCTGACACTCGTCGGCAGCCTGAAAAAGGCAGGAGTGACATTCTATTCCCGTGACGGGAAAACAGTTATGCGCGTGGCAAAGAGCCAGCAGCCGCTGCGGCGCACACGCGAGCAGTTCATCACGCGGCAGCGCATGCAGCATGCCGTGGCGCTGTGGGCACCGCTGAAATGGGCGGGCAAGCCACTGTTTGAAGGCGGCAAGAGCGCCTATAGCCGTTTCCTGTCGCTGATGCGGCGGGTGCCGACGGTGTACCTCACCGCCGACCAACACGTCAGTGGCATGACGCTGCTGCTGCCCGACATGCCGGTGAGCGACGGCATTCTGCCCGTAGTGGAACAGCGGCTCGGCGAAGTGAACGGCACGGCAGCGCTGCTGGTGGAACCGTCAAGCCTGGAGCTGAAACGAGGCGACAAGATGCTGCTCTACACGGTGCAGCAGGAGGTTGGCGACGATGTGCCACGGGTGACCATCACGGTGCGCGTGGTGGCAGCCTCCGAGCTGGTGACCGCCGGCGAGGAGCTGGCTTTGGTGGACGATGCCTTTGGCGACACTATGACGGGCTGGGCGCTGGTACACACCAGCAACGACCGCTGCTCGAGCCAGGGCTTGGTGACCCACAGCACTTTCTTCGAGCAATACACTACCGAAGAAAAACTGCAGGCCGCCGCAGAAAGCTACGGTGGCCTGACAGATAAGTAGTTGATAAGATATAAGGCTTAGCGGCGCTTGATACAAAGCTCGCTCTCGACTCCCTTTTTACTATAGGGGGTAGCCTTATAGTTGTTCATGGTGACGGTCAGTGTTTTCTGACGCACGGGGGTGATGTCGTTGTTGGCATCCCACACGCTGGAAAGGGTGAGGGTGATGGTGCCGCTGACGGTGTTCTTCTCGTAGTTGTAGGTGAGGCCCTGCGAGTGGTGGCCCACATAGGCGAAATCGGGAGTGGTGAGGGTGACAATGCCGGAGCCGTCGCCACGCGGAGTGGTGAACATGTTCATGTGCGCTTCATCGCTCATCACCTCCTCGGAGAAGATCCTGGGGCCGTGACCCTCTTCAAGCATCAGGTCGAGAGGCTGGGCGCCCTGGTAGTTCTCGGCAATTTCCAGAAGTTCAAAATGATAGGAGGGCAGATCGATAAGAGTTTGGTCGCCGCTTTGGGTCTTGTCGCCGGAAGCAGTGATGAACAGCTGGATGCAATTTGTTCCCGGAGAATAATATTTAACATCGATAGACTTGAGCTGTCTAACCTCGTTGTCCCATTTGAAGGTAATGCTGGAGGTCTCGCTGCCGCCACCGCCACCGGGGTTGTCACCGCCGCCGGGATTGTCGCCACCGCCAGGGTTGCTACCGCCACCGGGGTTGCTGCCACCGCCGGGGGTGTTGGTAGGAGTGGAGGAGGAGGAACTGTCGTCCTTGCTACAGCCAGCCATCATCAGGCCACAGGCAAGCATGGCCATACCGAAATACTTAAAACACTTTTTCATTGTTGTTGTTGATTTGTTTATAAATGATTGGATTTATTTCACAGGATGGTCTTTGTGGAAGGCCTCGAGGCGAGCCTTGAGGTCGGGGAACTGGTCGCGCTGCACCAGGGCCACGCAGGCGCGGATGCCCTGCTTGTGGCTGCCCGTGATGTCGAGGGCGATGGCGCTGATGCCGTAGCGGATAAGCTCGTTGAGCAGGTCGACACCCTCGTAGCCGGGGTAGCAGAAGGTGAAGTAGAAGCCGTCGCCGATGTCCTCGCCCATATCCTTGTCGTAGACGATATAGAAGCCGTTGTCGGTGAAGAGTTTCTTCATGATGCCGGCCTTCTCGCCGTACTCCTTGATGTCCTTCACGAAGTTGAAGGTACCGTCGTTGGCGCCCTTGAGCATGGCGGCCATGGCGTACTGCACACTGTGGGCGGTGCCGCTGGAGAGGCAGTAGAGGGTACCGAAGATGAGGGCGCGGCCGAGCTGCGTCTGGCTGTAGTAGCGGGCCAGGTCGGGGCACTCCATGTTGAACAGCTTGGGCGAGCAGATCATCATGGCGATACGCTCACCGGCATAGCTGAAGCTCTTCGAGCCGGAAATCATGATGACGTAGAGGTCGGTGTACTTGGCCACGGTGGGCTGGAAGGGAGCCTTGCCGGGGACGCTGTAGTCCTTGCGGAAGTCCATGAGGAAGTAGGCCGAGTCCTCCATGACGACGACGCCGTACTTGTTGGCCATCTCGCCGATGATCTGCAGCTCGTGGTCGGTGAAGCAGAACCAGGCGGGATTGTTGGGGCTGCTGAAAATCATGCAGGCCACGTCGCCGTCCTTCAGCTCCTCTTCGAGTTTGTCGCGCAGCTTGTCGCCACGGTACTCATAGACGTCGAAGGCCTTCATGGGGATGCCGAGCACGCGGCACTGCTGCTTCTGCACGGGGAAGCCGGGGTCGATGAAGAGCACCTTGGTCTTCTTGGCATCGTAGCGGGTCAGCGTGAGGAAGCTGGCGAAGCCTGCCTGCATCGAGCCCACGGTGGGCACGCAGCAGTCGGGCGTGACGTCGATGTCGAGGAAGTTCTTCACAAAGCGGGCGGCCTCGCGCTTGAAGTCGGCGGTACCGTAGATCTCGGGGTAGATGCTGGCGACGCCGCTCTTGAGAGCCTCAATCTGGGCCTGGACACCCACCTGCGGGGCGGGCAGGCCGGGGATGCCCATCTCCATCTTCACGAAGCGCACGCCGGTCTCCTTCTCCACGTCCTGTATCATCTTGCGCATCTCGCGGATGCTGGCCTTGCCGGGGTTCTTGATTTTGTTGGCCGCGGCAATGCGGTCTATCGTTTCTTTCTGTATGGGTATTTGTGACATGATATGTTGTATTTTATTGTTTGATTGCTTATTTCGCCTTTCCGAATAATCTTTTACCTCGCGTTTTCAAACTCTTTAATCTTCACCGCGTTGATAGGACTCACATCCTTGATGATGTCATACACCTGCTTCTTCTCGTCGGCGGGTGCGGGGGTAAAGATAGATTTAATCTCTTCAATCTTGACATCGACAAACTGCTGCACCGACAGCAGGCTGGTGCGGGTCTTGTGCACCTGCTGCACATTACGCAGCGCCGCGATGATGGCCTGCCGCGCCGCAGGCTGATCTTTGGTCATCATATCCAACCCCAAGCGGTGGTAGTTATAATAGGCATCGTGCAGCTGGGCATAGGCACTGTTGGTGTGGTTCTCCATAAACCAGTAGCGTCCTTTGCTCGATTTGCTGTCCCATCCCGTATAGTTGCTGGTTTCGGCCGACTGCTGCACCATCTGCGCCAGCTGGTAGAACGGATCGCCGCCATTGGGCGCGAAACTGTCCATGTAGATGCCCAACATGATATAGCAGTAATAACCCACCGTAGACGCGAGGTTGCTATAGAAATTGTTGAGATCGAGTTCCAGCGGCTGACTTTCGTTATACGAGAACGTAAAGTTATTGCTCTCCATATAGTTGAACAATCCACTGGTATAGGTCGAGTTGAATACCGGCCGTTTCATCTGTATCTGCAGCTGCCCTCCGAAATCAGTGACCGAGGTGCGGGAGTTGAGGATGAGGGTAAACGAACATTCTATCTTCTCCTGCTGTTCAAACCTCAGGGGTGACCACTGGCGACCATTGACAAAATCTTCGATAGCTTGCTTCATGTTGTCGAACACTTTCTTGTCGCCCGCCGACTCATAAGGCTGCGTGGTGGTCATCAGTTTCTGGTAGTTAACCTGCACGTTGCAACGGAATTCCTGTGCCTGTGCAAAACAGAAGCAGAACATTATCAGCAGTATAGACAATATTCGGCGCATACTCAATTCTGCAAATATAGTAAAAAAAAACAGATTGGCAAATAATTATAGGGGAGAAAACAAAAATCTGCTCGCGTAGGCGTGCGCGAATAATATATTGTTGAAAACTTATTCTTTTTTTGCTCTGCATGTCACGTTTTTTTCGTATCTTTGCACTTTAAAACGAAAAAAACAATACTACTATATGAGCGAAAATCAGAATGTTGACTACAGTGCGAGTAACATTACCGTACTTGAAGGCTTAGAAGCCGTACGTGTGCGTCCGGCCATGTATATCGGCGACGTGAACGAGCGTGGCCTGCACCACCTGGTGTACGAGGTGGTGGACAACTCTATCGACGAGGCCCTTGCTGGCTTCTGCACCAAGATTGACGTACAGATCAACCCCGACAACAGCATCACCGTGGAAGATAACGGCCGCGGTATCCCCGTGGATATGCACGAGAAAGAGCACCGCTCGGCCCTCGAAGTGGTGATGACGGTGCTGCATGCCGGCGGTAAGTTCAACAAGAACAGCTACAAAGTCTCCGGTGGTTTGCACGGCGTGGGCGTGAGCTGCGTCAACGCCCTCAGTGACCACATGATTGTCAACGTCTACCGCGACGGAAAGGTTTATCAACAGGAGTATAGCAAAGGCAAGCCCCTCTACGCCGTGAAGGAAGTGGGCGTCACCGACAAGCGCGGCACCAAGATTACTTTCCACCCCGACGGAAGCATTTTCACAGTCACGGAGTACAAGTACGACACCCTGCTCGACCGCATGCGCGAGTTGGCATACCTGAACAAAGGCATAGAGATCAATATTACCGACTGGCGCGAGATGAAGGAGGACGGTGAGACACCGCTGCGCTCCGACCACTTCTACAGCGAAAAGGGTCTGCGCGACTTCATTGCCTACCTCGATGAGAACCGAGAGAAACTGATGCCCGACGCCATCTACATCGAGGGCGAACGTAAAGGCATCCCCATCGAGATTGCCATGCAGTACAACACCGGCTATAGCGAGAACCTGCATAGTTATGTGAACAATATCAACACCCACGAGGGCGGCACACACCTGGCCGGCTTCCGCAGCGGTTTGACCCGCACGCTGAAGAACTATGCCGACCGCAGCGGTCTGCTGCAGAAAGCAAAGGTGGAAATTACCGGCGACGACTTCCGCGAGGGCCTCACCGCCATCATCAGTGTGAAGGTCGCCGAGCCGCAGTTCGAAGGTCAGACAAAGACCAAGCTCGGCAATGCCGAGGTACGCGGTGCCGTCGACGAGGCCGTCAGCGAGATGCTGGAGAACTACCTCGAGGAGCATCCCAACGAGGCCCACACCATCGTGGACAAGGTCATCCTCGCCGCCCGCGCCCGTCAGGCCGCCCGCAAGGCCCGCGAGATGGTGCAGCGCAGCAACGTCTTCAGCAGCGCCGGCATGCCCGGCAAGCTGGCCGACTGCCAGAGCAACGACCCCGCCGAGTGCGAGATCTTCTTCGTCGAGGGTGACTCGGCAGGCGGCAGCGCCAAGCAGGGCCGCGACCGCAGGTTCCAGGCCATCCTGCCGCTGCGCGGTAAGATTCTCAACGTGGAGAAAGTGATGCGCCACCGCGCCTTCGAGAGCGAGGCCATCCGCGACATCTACACCGCCCTGGGCGTCACCGTGGGCACCCCCGAGGACCCGCAGGCACTGAACCTCAGCAAGCTGCGCTACCACAAGGTCATCATCATGACCGATGCCGATGTCGACGGCGCCCATATCGACACCCTCATGCTCACCTTCTTCTTCCGCTATATGCCGGAACTCATCGAGAACGGCTACGTCTACCTCGCCACTCCCCCACTCTACCTCGTCAAGAAGGGCAACAAGCAGGTCTACTGCTGGACCGAGGACGACCGCGAGCGCGCCCTCATGGAGTTCGGCGACAAAGGCATCCACGTGCAGCGCTACAAAGGTCTGGGTGAGATGAACAGCGACCAGCTGCGCGACACCACCATGGACCCCGAAGGCCGCCAGCTGCGCCAGGTGACCATCGAGAACGCCGCCTCGGCCGACCGCATCTTCTCGCTCCTCATGGGCGACGATGTGCCGCCCCGCCGCGCCTTCATTGAGGCCAACGCCACATACGCTAATATTGACGCATAAAAACCCTTTCCCATGGATAAAAGAAACCTTCTCCTTATCAGCAACAGCACCATGCGCGGCGAGGCTTACCTCGGCTGGTGCAAGGATATGATTGCCGACTTCTGCCGCCGGCACAACGTGAAAAAAGTGCTCTTCGTGCCTTACGCCGGCGTGAGCCTGGCCCCGAACGGACTGACCAAGAGCTACGACGCCTACGAGGCCAAGGTGGCTGCCGTGTACAAAGAGTTCGGCGTGAAGCTCACCAGCGTGCACCACAAGGCGCTGCCCATCAACGCCGTCTACGACACCGACTGCGTGGCCGTGGGCGGTGGCAACACCTTCCACCTCGTCCGCGAACTGCAGCGCACGGGCCTGATGCAGGCCATCCGCCAGCGCGCCTTCGACGGTATGCCCTACATGGGCTGGAGCGCTGGCAGCAACGTGGCTGGCCCCACTCTCTGCACCACCAACGATATGCCCATCGTCATGCCCGCGTCGTTCGACTGCATGGGTCTGGTGCCGTTCCAGATCAACCCGCACTACACCGACTTCTTCGANNGGCGGCGAGACCCGCGACGACCGCCTGAAGGAGTACATCATGGTGAACCCCAAGGCCACCGTCGCCGCCATCCGCGAAGCCACCGCTTTATTGCTGGAGGACGGCAAGCTGAAGCTCATCGGCAAACCCAACAAGATGAAGGTCTTCAAGACCAAGATGGAGAACACCAAAGAGTACGGACTCCGCAGCAACATCGACTTCCTGCTGAAAGCATGAGGCTCCTGCTCGCTACGCTGACGTAAAAAAAGAAACCCCGTAGAGCAGGACACTAACTCCTGCACTTCTACGGGGTTATTTTGCAGCAGATTATTGAGACATTATCAACGTTGAGATGGAAACAAATCCTCAGATAGAACTGGCGCGGCGCTATGTGGAGCAGACTGGCGTGAGCGTGTTCCTCACCGGCAAGGCGGGCACCGGCAAGACGACCTTCCTGCGCGAGGTGGCGGCACGCTGTCCCAAGCGTCACGCTATCGTGGCTCCTACGGGCGTAGCGGCCATCAACGCCGGCGGCGTCACCATCCACTCCTTTTTCCAACTGCCTTTCGACCCCTACCTACCCGATGTCAAGGAACTGGTGACCGAATACCAGATGCCGGAAAACCGCAAGTCGCTCAGCAAAAACAAGCTTAACCTAATACGCACCCTCGAGCTGCTCATCATCGACGAGATATCGATGGTGAGGGCCGATTTGCTCGACGCCATCGACATGGTCCTGCGACGCTACCGTCGCTCGAGCCGACCTTTTGGCGGCGTACAGCTACTGATGATAGGCGACGTACACCAACTCTCGCCCGTGGTCACGGAGGCCGAGAAAGGATACATGGAGCGCGTCTATTCCACACCTTATTTCTTTGCCAGCAAAGCGTTACAGAGGATACCCTACGTCACCATCGAACTCACCACCGTCTACCGCCAGCAGGATGCTGCTTTCGTAGACCTGTTGAATCATGTACGCGACAACAACATCGACCCCGAGACATTGCGAACTCTCAATTCCTGCGTCAGCCACTCAGTCACTCAATCACTCAGTCATTCAGCCACTCCTCCCATCACCCTCACCACTCACAACCGGCAGGCCGATGCCATCAACCAGCGCCAGATGGAGGCGCTGAAGGGCGAGAAACGCGTGTTCGAGGCCATTCTCAAAGGCAACTACCCCGAGAAGTCGCTTCCCTGCGACCGCACCCTCGAAATAAAAGTCGGCGAACGTGTGATGTTCGTCAAGAATGATTCCTCCGGCGGACATAGATATTACAACGGCATGCTGGGCACCGTCACAAGCCTCACCCCCAACCCCTCTCCTGACAAAAGAGGGGAGCAGGAGCCTACCATTGAGGTAACTAGCGACGACGGCGACATCATCCAAGTGGGTCACGAATTGTGGGAGAGTCTAAAATACAAACTTAACGAAAAGACTCACGAGATAGAGCAGGAAGTGGAGGGCACCTTCTGCCAGTACCCCCTGCAGGCCGCCTGGGCCGTCACCATCCACAAAGCGCAGGGGCTCACCTTCGACCGAGTGGTCATCGATGCTGCCGACGCTTTCGCTTTCGGGCAAGTCTATGTGGCGCTCTCCCGTTGCCGTACCCTCGAAGGGCTCACACTCAGCACACCCCTCACCGCCGGAATAACCTTCGAAGACCTCAGCGTCAGCCAGTTCGTCAGCAACCAACCCACCTTCGAGCAGACCACCGAGGCCGCCACAGGGTACGAACGGCAATACCGCCTGGACAAACTCATGGAACTCTTCGGCATGGATGACCTTGTGCGCCTTGCCGAGCGTCTGCAGGAGCACTATAGCAAACTGAAGAATATCTATCCCGAACAACTCTCCAGCCTCAACACACATATTTCCCAACTCCTCGACTTACAAACTATCAGCGATAAGTTCAAAAACCAGCTGATGCGCCTCGACGAAGATGCTCAGAATGACCGCGCACAGAAAGGCGCCGAATACTACCTCGCACAACTCGCCCTCTTCTCTGCCCATCTTCCCGCCCTTTTGGATGTAGAGATAGACAACAAAGAAACTGCCAAGAATGTGGATGAGACAGGCAAAGAGCTATTGGAGGCGTTGAAAGTCAAGGTCTCCTGTCTCCGCACCGTCAAAGAAAAAGGCTACAGCGTGCAAGCAGTGCAGAAAGCCAAGGTGGAGGTCCTGGTGGGAGAAGAGGGAAAAGGGGAAAGAAAAAAAGGAAGAGAAAAAAAGAAAGAAAAAGAAAAAGGCATTAGCGGAGCCAACACCGACTTAGCTACCCTTATCCGCCAGTGGCGCGCCGCAAAAGCCAAAGAAGAAGGAGTCCCTACCTATATAGTGCTGCAGCAAAAAGCCCTACAAGCCATCGCTACCAATGCCCCGCGCACCCCTGCCGAACTCAAGCGGCAACTTGGCGTAGGTCCCAAAACCGTAGAGAAATATGGCAAAGAGATACTTGACCTCGTGGCCGACTTCCTTGCCAGCGGCCAGCAATTTGATTAAATTTTTTTTCAATTAACTGAATCTTCGTATTTTTGCATT
>LXOW01307467.1_pt1 | contig 49654 bp, 36 predicted proteins | sample 1368591 | NCBI WGS metagenome assembly LXOW01 (sample SAMN04884650, study PRJNA319009) | bovine gut metagenome | isolation source: Cow rumen | host: Bos taurus | place: Italy: Legnaro (PD) | collected 2014-07-09
TTGACGATATCCTCACCCTTCTTGCCGTAGCTCTTCACGATGAACTTCTTCATCTGCTCGACAGCCAGGTCGTAAGGAATGACGCCCGAAATCTTGAAGAAGGCGCTCTGGAGGATGGTGTTGGTGCGGTTGCCCAGACCAATCTCGGCGGCGATCTTCGTGGCGTCGATGATATACATATTAATATTGTTGAGGGCCAGATACTTCTTCACGAAGTCGGGAAGATGCTTCTTGGTCTCATCAACGCTCCAAGGCGAGTTGTAGAGGAACGTGCCGTTCTTCTTCAGGCCACGGAGGCAGTCGTACTTGCGCAGGTAGCTCGGGACGTGGACAGCCACGAAGTCGGGCGTGCCAACGAGGTAAGGAGCCAGGATGGGCTGGTCACCGAAACGCAGGTGCGAGCAGGTGTAACCGCCTGACTTCTTCGAGTCGTAGTCGAAGTAGGCTTGGCTGTACTTGTTGGTGTTGTCACCGATAATCTTGATGGAGTTCTTGTTGGCACCCACAGTACCGTCAGCACCGAGGCCGTAGAACTTGGCTTCGAAGGTGCCCTTCGGCAGGATGGAGATTTCCTTGCCGACCTTCAGCGAACGATGGGTCACGTCGTCCTTGATACCGATGGTGAACTGGTTCATTGGCTTCTCAGCGGCGAGGTTCTTGTAGACGGCTAAGATCTGGGCGGGAGTGGTGTCCTTTGAAGACAAACCGTAACGGCCACCGATGATCATAGGCTTGTTCTCAGCCGGGATATCCTTGCAGTTGGCAAATGCCTCAACAACGTCAAGATAGAGCGGATCGCCGTTGGCACCGGGCTCTTTGGTACGGTCGAGGACGCAGATGCGCTTCACCGTTTCAGGAATGACTTCGCCGAGGTACTTCACGCTGAAGGGGCGATAGAGGTGTACGGTGACGAGACCCAGCTTCTTGCCAGCCTTGTTCTCTTTATCAATGACAGTCTTGATGACATCATTGACCGAACCCATGGCAATGATGATGTCAGTGGCATCGGGAGCGCCGTAGTAAACGAACGGAGCATATTGACGGCCCGTGATGCGGCTCATCTGCTTCATGTACTTGGCCACGATGTCGGGCAGAGCGTCGTAGTACTTGTTCTGCAACTCGCGGGTCTGGAAGTAGATGTCGGGGTTCTGGGCGGTACCGCGGGTGACGGGGTGCTCAGGATTGAGAGCTCTGTCGCGATATTCCTTCAAAGCTTTGTAGTTGACCAACTTGCGGAGTTTCTCCATGTCGGCGGCCTCAACCTTCTGGATTTCGTGTGAAGTACGGAAACCGTCGAAGAAGTGGAGGAACGGCACGCGGCCTTCGATGGCGGCGAGGTGTGCCACAGGGGCGAGGTCCATGATTTCCTGGACGCTGCTGGTGGCCAGCATGGCGAAGCCCGTCTGACGGGCGCTCATCACGTCGGCGTGGTCACCGAAGATGGACAGGGCCTGGGCGGCAAGGGCACGGGCCGAGACGTGGAACACGCCCGGAAGCAACTCACCGGCGATCTTGTACATATTCGGGATCATCAGCAACAGACCTTGGGAGGCCGTATAGGTGGTGGTCAGGGCGCCAGCCTGCAGTGAGCCGTGGACGGCACCGGCGGCACCGGCTTCGGATTGCATCTCAACCACTTTGACGGTCTCGCCAAAGATGTTCTTCTGACCTTTAGCGGCCCATTCATCGATATACTCGGCCATCGGCGACGACGGAGTGATAGGATAAATGGCGGCCACTTCACTGAACATGTAGGCAACATGGGCCGCAGCCTGGTTACCATCGCATGTCAAAAACTTTTTTTCTGCCATTTCTTAATGTTTTAATATTGAATAGTTTATGTGAATTATCACAACTCTATTCCGCTGATGCGGATTAGGCTGCAAAATTAGATATTCCGTTCTAAATAAACAACCTTATTGAAAAAAAGATTTTTTTAGCCGGAATAGACATTTTTTGAAACTCTATTGAAATAATTTGTACTTTTGCAGACTTTTTGAAACGAAAACAACACAAACAACCTATCAACAAACAAACAAAAAAACATTCAAAATGAAAAAGTTAGCATTAACTCTTGGCCTGGCCTGCCTCTTCATGGTGGCCTGCAACAACACTCCTAAGCAATCCGAGCAACCCGCCGAACCCGTTCAGGAGGAAAAGACGGAAGTCGTTGAAGAAGAGCACAACTGCCCCATGCACGCTCTGAAAGAAGAGTATGCCAAGTGGGACGAGATGACCGACGAGGCCAAAGCCGAGTTGAACAACAAGGCTGCTGAGATTTTCAACGCCATGGACGCTGAGATGGAAGCCAAAAAGGCTGAGATGGAAGCTGCTGGTGAAGTCTGCGAGAAGATGGCTGAGATGACCGAAGAGCAAAAGGCCGAATGCGAAAAGAAATGCGCTGAGATGAAGGCCGCTTGGGAAAACTTTGCCAACCTAACCGTTGACGAACAGAAGGACCTCATCATGAGCCGCATGGGGGGCTGCAACCACGGTGAGAAGGGCTGCTGCAAGCACGAAGGTGAAGAAGGCCACAACTGCGAGCACGCTGCTGAATAAACCAACCCCTTAAAAAGGGTTCGCAGCTACCATAACCAATTTCATCAACGCCCGCCGCAAATAGTTGCGGCGGGCGTTACGTTTTTNNACTCCCCGCCTGCTTGCTTCCAAATCCCTGCCTGCTTCCGCCTCACGACCTACACAAAACAATGGTGAAACCTTTTTTAATTATGTTTTGCCAGCGTCTGCAAATTTTTCCTATTTTTGCAATTTATTATAAATTGTATACCCGATGTACGCCTATATCTCTGGCAAAGTAACTGAAAGGACCCCTGCCTTCGTCGTCGTCGACAACCACGGCATCGGCTATTTTATCAACATCACGCTCAACACTTTCACCGCCATCGGCGAGAAAGAGGAGGTGAAACTGTATACCCATGAACAGATACTTGAAGACGCCCACAACCTTTTCGGTTTCTTCTCCGCCAAAGAACGCGACCTGTTTGAGCTGCTCATCACGGTTTCGGGAATAGGCTGCAATACGGCAAGGCTCATCCTCAGTTCACTCACCGTCAGCGAATTGAGTAACGCCATAGCCAACGAAGACGTGAAAACTATACAGGCCGTGAAAGGCATAGGAGGCAAGACCGCCCAGCGCATCGTCATCGACCTGAAAGACAAGCTGAAGAAAAACGACTTCCCCACTGAAATTTTCGCCACACAAAACAATACTATCAAGAATGAAGCGTTATCAGCATTGACAATATTAGGCTTCAACAAAGCTGCTGCTGAAAAGGCACTCGACAAACTGCTAAAGCAAGCGCCCGATGCCTCCGTGGAAATGCTGATAAAAGAAGCTCTTAAAGTGTTGTAATATTTTAGATTAGATGAATACACGTTATACACGATATTTAGCTCTCCTGCTCTTCAGCCTGTTGCCGTTTTGGCGAGTAGCTGCCACCGAGCTTACGGGCTATCCCCTACTGTATGTCTACGCTCCCTTCCCCGTCGAGCCAGACTCAAACAAGGTTATCTTCCCCATCCCTGTCAATACGGGCAACCCCATCGAAGACCTCAACAACCAGTCGCCCCTCTACCTCAGCGACCCTTCGAACTACCAGACCGAAATCATCTACGACCCGGTGACGCGCCAATACACCTTCAAGCGTCGCATCGGCGACTTCTACTACGACACCCCCACCACCCTCACTGAAAACGAATACTTCGAATACCAGAACCGCAAAGGCATCAAGGAATACTGGAAGCAACGGCGTGCGCAAAACGCCCGCTCCACCACCAACGGCAACTCCATCATCCCACCCATGTTTATCGGCGGCAAAGGCTTTGAGACCATCTTTGGCAGCAATACTGTCGACATACGTCCACAAGGCTCCGTCGACCTCACTTTCGGTTTAAAGCACACTTTCCGCGACGACCCCTCGCGCAGCGAACAATGGAAACGCCACAACGATTTCGTCATGGATATGGACATCCAGATGAACGTCATAGCGAAGATAGGCGACAAGATCAACTTCAACATTAACAAAAACACCAAGGCGACCTTCAACTATCAGGACAAACTCGACCTGAAATACCAAGGTAAGGAAGACGAAATCATCCAGCTACTTGAAGCCGGTAATGTCAGTTTCCCGCTCAACAGCACCCTCATCACAGGTACACAGCAACTCTTCGGTGTGAAGAGCAAGTTGAAGTTCGGCAATACTACCGTGTCATCCATCGTGTCGTATCAGGAGAGTGAGTCGCAAAACATCACTGTGCAAGGCGGCGCACAGACTAACGAATTTCAGATGAGCTGCCTCGATTATGAAGAGAACCGCCATTTCTTCCTGAGCCAGTACTTCCGTGACCATTATGAAGAAGCCCTCGCTACGCTGCCTACGGTCACCTCGAGTGTCAACATCACGAAAATCGAGGTGTGGGTAACCAACACCAACACCTCCACTCAGAACACCCGTAATATCCTCGCCCTCACCGACCTGGGTGAAGGAAAGGAAGAATGGATCTTCAACAAGGAAATCTCCCCTGCCAACACAAGTAAGATTTACCCTCGCAACGCTGCCAACGACCTGATTACCCGCATGGACACCACGCAGATCCGCAACATCAGTATGGTAACCAACTATATGAGCAATGACCCCATGCGCATCGGAAAGTCTGGCTACATGAACTCGGGCCGCGATTTCGAGAAAATCGAGAATGCTCGCCGCCTGAGCAATACAGAGTTTACCCTGAACTCAAAACTGGGTTTCATCTCACTTAACGTCAACCTAAACGCCAACCAGACGCTTGCCGTCGCTTATCAGTACACCATAGTGGGCTCCGACGAGGTCTACCAAGTTGGCGAGTTCTCCGACCAAGGCATCAACACCCCCAATGTACTGGTCACCAAGCTATTGCGCGGCACCACCGTCAATACAAAGATGCCCATCTGGAACCTGATGATGAAGAACGTCTACAACTTCAGGGCATATCAGGTCAGCTCGCAGGACTTCATGATGTACATCTTCTACAATGGTAACTCTAACAGCACCCCGATAGGTTACTTCACCGAGGGTTCTGTGAAGGGTGTGTCGCTACTTCACCTCATGGGTCTTGACAACCTGACTACACAAAACAACCCCGCTGCCGGCGGTGACGGCATGTTCGACTTTCTGGACAATGCAGCCACACAAGGCGGCACCATCAACTCGTCAAACGGACGAATCTTCTTCCCCGTGTTGGAGCCTTTCGGCAAACACATCCGCAACAAAATCTTCCCCAACGAGCCCGATTTGGCTGAAAAATACGCATACGACTCGCTTTATACGATGACCAAGACCTCCGCCGAGCAATATTCTGAGAAGAACAAGTTTACGATGCAGGGGTTCTATTCATCGCAATCGGGCAGCGAAATCAGCCTCAACGCCATGAATGTGGCCCAAGGCTCAGTGACAGTGACGGCAGGCGGCACCCAACTTGTCGAAAATGTCGATTACACGGTTGACTATACCTTAGGTCGCGTCACCATTATCAACGAAGGCATCCTAAACTCGGGCACCCCCATCAACATTTCATTGGAGTCGAACAGTGGCTTCAGTGCCTTGAAGAAGACCTTCCTCGGTACCCGCGTGGAGCATGAGTTCAACCCCGACTTCCGCTTAGGCGGTACCGTACTCTATCTGGGCGAGCGTTCCTACACCCAGAAAATCAATTACGGCGAGGAAGCTATAGCCAACACCATCTATGGCGGCGACATCAGCTATCACACCGAGGCTCGTTGGCTGACCAACTTCATTAATGCGATACCTGGCATCAGCACTAAGGCACCATCGCGCATCAACATTGACGGCGAGTTTGCCCGATTCATCCCAGGACTGTCGCGCTCAGTCAGCGAAAGCGGCACTTCCTACATTGATGACTTTGAAGGTGCCAAGTCGACCATCGACCTGCGTCTGCCCACACTTTGGAACCTGGCCAGCACGCCGCAGAACCAAACCGACCTCTTCCCCGAAGCCGCTGCCAATACGGGTCTCGGATATGGCAAGAATAGAGCTAAATTGGCTTGGTATGTTATCGACAACAGCATCTTCTACGACCGCTATTACAACTACCGCCCCAGCAACGTCACCACTGAAGAACTGTCGAAAAACAGTGTCCGTCAAGTATTGGAGACCGAACTCTATCCCACCAAGGACATCGAGACCGGCACACAGACCAATATGAGCGTGCTCAACCTGGCCTATTACCCTGCCGAACGCGGTCCCTACAACTACGATGTAGACCCTACGCCCTACTCCTTCGGTATCGATGCCGATGGCAAATTGGTAGCACCCGAGAGCCGCTGGGCTGGTATCATGCGAAGGATGGAGACCACCGACTTTGAAGCCACCAACATTGAGTATCTGGAGTTCTGGCTGATGGACCCCTTCGCCGATGAGGAATACCAAAACAATCCAGGAAAGCTTTACATCAACTTTGGTGACGTCTCGGAAGACATCCTCCGCGACGGACGCAAGTTCTACGAAAACGGGATGCCTACCTCAGAAGTGGTCGAAAACGTCGACACTACCATTTGGGGTCGTGTGCCTACCATGCAGGATCTCGTGGGTACCTTCAGCAACCAGTCGTCTGCCCGTCCCTATCAGGATATTGGCTACGACGGCCTACGTGATGAAGACGAGCGCAGCTTCTTCGAAAGCTCTTACCTCAACCCCATCCGCAACCGTTATGGCGAAGGCTCTACAGCATACCTCAATGCCCATAATGACCCGTCAGGCGACAACTACCACTATTTCCGCTCAACAGAATGGGACCAATCGTCGGAAGAACAATACAGCAGCATCCTTTACCGCTATAAGCAATACAATGGCCCCGAAGGCAACTCTCCCTCCGACCAACAGCAGAGCAATGAGCTTTACACCACCAGCAACTCGACCCTGCCCAATGCTGAAGACATCAACAACGACAACACCTTGAGCGAGTCGGAACGCTACTACCAATACGTTATCGACCTCGACCCTGCCAAGATGGTTGTGGGCCGCAACCACATCGCCGACATCTTTGAGTCGACCAACGTCGCGCTGCCCAACGGACAAATCGGCGGCGTCACCTGGTACCAGTTCCGCATCCCCATCCGCCAACCTGACAAGGTGGTAGGCCACATCGACGACTACTCCAGCATCCGTTTCATGCGAATGTTCGTCACCGAGTTCCAAAAGCCCATCGTGCTGCGTTTTGCCACCCTTGACCTCGTCAAAGGCGAATGGCGTACCTACTCGCAGAGCATCCAAGCCCCTGGCGAATACCAACCCAACGACAACAGCAACGAGACCACTTTTGATATCTCGGCAGTCAGCATCAACGAGAACAGCCGACGCGACCCTGTGCCTTACGTCATCCCACCCGGCATCCAACAGGAACTGATGGTAGGCACCGTACAGACCACCCGCATCAACGAACAATCGTTGCAAATGACTGTGCAAAACCTGCTTGACGGCGACGGACGCGCCATCTACAAGACGACAGACTTTGACCTGCGACAATACAAATACCTCAAGATGTTCGTTCACGCCGAAGCTGCCCATGAGGAGGATCCTCTTGAAGACCAAGACCTCACCGTGTTCCTCCGTGTCGGTGCCGACTTCACCGAGAATTACTATGAATACGAGGTGCCCCTGAAAGTGACCCCATGGGGAACTCCCTATACCAATAAAGAAGGCATCTGGCCTGAAATCAACAACATCGACATTCGATTGGAGGATTTTGTGGAGGTGAAACAACGCCGAAACGAGGCTATGAACGTACCCAACAGCAATGTACGCCTCAACTACATCTATTCGGAAAAGGTAAGGAAAGGTGTCGTCGACGGCAAGGACTACTTCCATTCCATCAAGGTTATCGGTAATCCGAGCATCAGCGATGTGGAAGCCATGATGATAGGTATACGCAACCCGCGCCGACAAAACCTTGCCAGCGAAGATGATGGTATGCCAAAGAGTGCTGTCGTATGGGTCAACGAGTTGAGACTCACCGACCTGAGCAGCAAGGGAGGTGTGGCGGCAACAGGTCGATTAGAGGCCACCCTTGCTGATTTGGGACGTGTCTCCTTATCAGGTAACTACAGTTCGGCAGGCTTTGGTCCCTTAGATAGCGACATCACGAGCAACACCTTCGAAGCCAATGCCGCTTTCAGCGTGTCGACAGACTTGGATTTGGGCAAATTCGTGGAAAACACCGGTCTGAAAGTACCAATGCACTTTGACTACGGACAGACCAACATCACGCCCCTCTACAACCCCTACGACCCCGACATCAAACTTAAAGACGCCTTAGCGGCACTTAACAGCGACGAGGAACGCAAGGAACTCACCTCCAAAATACACGACTTCACACGTTACAAGAACATCAACTTCATGAACGTGCGCAAAGAAAGGGTGCAAAAACGCCGCCGCGATGATGACAATGAAGGCAAGGAACAACCCAAAGAGAACCCACGTGACCCCAATCGGAGCCTAGGTGGCGGACGCAACAATATGCCCAAGGTACACATCTGGGACATCGAGAACTTCAATGCCTCGTTCAGCTATAGCGAGACGTTCCAAGAGAATACCGATATTCGCCACTACCTCAACAAGACATATCGTGGCGGTTTAGGATACAACTATGCAGGCAATCCCAAGCCCGTAGAGCCTTTCGCCAAAGCCAAATGGGCCGCTAAACCAGCCTTGCAAATCATCAAGGATATCAACTTCTACTACGCCCCAAAGAGCCTCTCCTTCAACACAGAAATGTACCGACTCTTCTCGGAACGCGAGATGCGCAACAAAAGTGGCGGCGACATCATCATCACGCCGACCTACTCGAAACAGTGGGACTGGACCCGCAACTACCAATTGCGCTATGACCTCACTAAAGCACTCTCCTTTGAGTATTCGGCACAAGCACAGGCCTACATATACGAGCCTGCTGGTTATGTAGACCGCAATAAGGACCCAGAAAAATGGCAACTCTACCGCGACACCATCAAGAACGAATTGCGAAAACTTGGATCCGTCTCTCGTTACCAACAAAACGTGAACGCCAGCTATACCCTACCTATTAATAAAATACCGTTGTTCAACTGGATCAACGCGAGTGCCAGCTATCAAGGCACCTACTACTGGACCGCCTCAGCCCTCTCGATACAAGAACGATTGGGCAATTCCATCGAAAACTCGAACAACATCCAAGGCAATGCTACCCTTGACTTCACCAAACTATACAACAAAGTGCCTTACCTGAAAAACCTCGGCTCCACAAACCGGCGTAATAATAATAATGACCGCAACAACCAACGTGGAGACAAAAACGGTGGCAACAAGGATAAAGGCGACAAAGACGGCGACCAGGCTTCAGACTCCACCAAGATAAAGCCCAAGGTGAACTACGGAAAAATCATTTTGGACAACAGTCTGCGCATCCTCACCATGATTAAGAAAGTGTCGGGCACCTACTCTCTTGCCAACGGACAAAACCTGCCGGGCTTTATGCCAAAACCCGACTACTTTGGTATGAATGTACATGGATGGTCGCCTGGTGTAGGATTCGTGTTAGGCAGCAGTTTCGGTAAAGATGCCGACATCTATAGCAAGGCTGTCGCCAACAGCATCGATATGGCTGAGGCACAGGGATGGCTCACTCGCGACTCCATCCTTGCCGATCCCTACAGACGACTAAAGAACGAAACCATCAACTACCGTGTCAATGCAGAACCGTTCCAAGGGTTCAAGATTGACATTACCGGACAACGCAACTACACTGAGAACTATCAGCACTATTTCCGATTCAGCGACGCATCACAGCAATTTGAAATTTTCACTCCCACCAACAGCGGCAGTTTCAGTTCCACCTATTTCATGATGGGCACCTCGTTTGCTGCCAGTGATTCCACTTACTCAAAACTATTCGATAATTTGCTGGTCAACCGCAAAATCATAGCTGAACGCATCGCCCGAGAAAACCCTCAATGGATTGAGAACGTCAACGAATACGTGTATGACAGTCTGGTTGGCGATTATTTCCCGCGTGGCTACAACGCATCATCGATGGATGTGCTGATGTACAGTTTCATTTCTGCCTATACTGGGCAAGACCCTGAAAAGATAAAACTCTCTCCTTTCACCAAGCTTCCAATGCCCAATTGGACCATTACCTTCAACGGACTAACCAACATTCCTGCCATAAGCAAGATTTTCAAAACCGTCAGCCTCACACACTCCTACAAGTCAAACTACACCATAAGCGCTTGGGCCACTAATGTCTATTATGACGAGAACAACACCATTCAGACCTACGAGAACAGCGAGACCATCATCCCGAAATATGACATTCAACAGATGGTACTCAACGAGCAATACCAGCCTCTAATTGGCATCGACGTAGGCCTTCAGAACTCGATGACAGCCAATTTCCAGTTCAAAAAGTCGCGTACAATGACCCTCAGTTTTGCCAACAACCAACTCACTGAGGTGAACGGGCGTGAAATCGTCATTGGTGCCGGCTACCGTCTCAAGGGACTGAAGTTCACCATCACCTCACTGAGCGGAGCTGTCAACCAAAAAGGCAAACCGAAGGCTGTCAACAACGACCTGGTCTTCAAACTTGACATCGGATTCCGCAAAGACATCACCGTCCTGCGCCGCATCGACGAGAACAACAACCAAGTGTCGGCAGGCCAGAACAAAATCAACATCTACCTCACCGCCGACTACAACTTCAGCCAGCGCCTAAGTGCGCAAGCCTTCTTCAAGCGCGATATGGCAGACCCATTTGTAGCCAACAATTTCTACAACTCGACCACCTACGCAGGCGTGACTATCCGATTCAACCTCGCCCAATAAAATTTTGCGCAAAATGTGAAAGTTGACACTAAAATATGTAATTTCGCAGCCGATTCAAACAACCTAAAACATACATCTTAAAACATACAAAAATGAACATTCCAACCAACCTGAAGTACACCAACGACGACGAATGGATCCGCCTTGAAGGAGAAATGGCCTACGTCGGCATCACCGATTATGCCCAGCACGAGCTTGGCGACATCACTTTTGTGGATGTCGACCCCGACATCGTGGGCGAAACCCTTGACGCACAAGAAGAATTTGGCGCCATCGAAGCCGTTAAGACCACTGCCGAGCTGCTCATGCCCGTCGGCGGCGAAATCGTTGAAGTGAACGAAGCTCTGGCCGACGAAGAGAACGCCAAACTCGTCAACAGCGACCCCTACGGCGAAGCTTGGATCATTAAGATTAAGGTGAACGATCCTGCTGAGGTCAACGCCCTAATGGATGCCGCCGCCTACGAAGCCAAGATTGCCTAAAACCTTGGAGAAGCTGACAAGAAATAGCATCCCGGGAATCCTTTGCGGAATAGTCATACTCATTCTGACAGGGCTCCCGGGATCTGTTTTCCCCCACGTCAAACCCGTTGTGGGGATGGACAAGGTGGTACACATCCTCATGTATGCCACATTTGCTTTCTTGTGCATCTGGGGCTATCGCAGCCAGTTTATCACCAATGGTAAAACCTATAGAACCAAAGCACTGATTCTCGCCACAATCATCAGCATCCTTTATGGCGGTATCACCGAACTGATGCAGGAATACCTCGTTCCAACACGCACTGGCGACTGGTTTGACTTCCTTTCCGACGCCATCGGAACCCTGCTTGGAATCAGTATTTTCGGCATTTTTTTTAGAAGAAAAAAATAAAATTCCACTTTGATGCGTTTCGTAAGTAAATAATTCCTATTTTCGCAACCGAAATAGGAAAGAAAAAAATTAAAAGACATAATACCATGGAAGAGAAGAAATCACCTAAGGCCAATCTTGAGAACAAGAAGCTTATGTTCATGCAAATAGGCTTAATTATCAGTTTGTTAGTTGCCTGGTTGGCTTTCGAGCACAAGAGCTATGACAAGCGCGAAATCGACCCGAGTCTGCTCAACAGAACCGTTGAAGTGGAAGAAGAAATGGTTGAAATCACCAAGCAAGAAGAACCGAAACCCCAGCCAGTGGAAATGCCGAAGCAGACGACGCAACTCGAAATCGTGCAAGACGACGTTGAAGTAGAAGACATCGAAATCAACGCTGAAATCGACCAGACCGAGGTCATGGAAGAATATGTTCCTGTCGAAGTCGAGGAAGAGGAAGTGGTGGAAGCCGAAGTGTTCACCATCGTGGAAGAAATGCCTGGTTATCCTGGCGGCGACCTAAAGATGTATGAATATCTTGGCAAGAACATCAAGTATCCGCAGATTGCACGTGAAAGCGGCATTCAGGGTCGTGTGTTCGTCAACTTCGTCGTTGAGCCAGACGGTAGCGTTTCCAATGTGAAAGTGCTTCGTGGTATCGGTGGCGGCTGTGACGAGGAAGCTATCCGCGTCGTTAAGTCGATGCCCAAATGGAAGCCGGGTAAACAACGTGGTAAAGCGGTCCGTGTTTCCTACACCTTACCCGTGGTCTTCAAGCTCCAGTAAAAGCACAAGGAAAGGGAAAAGAAAAAAGCCAGCAAATTGCTGGCTTTTTTCTTTGTATCCATCACCAATCCGATTCCACATCCCCTTTGTTCAGGGTCATCCAAATCAAGTCCTTCAATTCGTTGATACCTTGATTGGCGACAGAACTAATGAAGACATGCGGTACCTTAGAAGGAAGATGCTTTTTGATTTCCTTGATACGTTCTTCATCCACAAGGTCGCACTTAGTTACAGCCAAAATCCGATCCTTGTCTAACAACTCCGGATTGTATTGTTTCAACTCATTGAGCAGGATATCATACTCCTTTTTCACGTTTTCGGTATTGGCAGGCACCATAAACAAGAGTGTCGAATTGCGTTCGATATGACGCAAGAAACGGATTCCCAGTCCCTTGCCCTCAGCAGCTCCTTCGATAATGCCTGGAATATCCGCCATCACAAAACTGCGATGGTCACGATAGCTGACAATGCCGAGATTGGGCACAAGGGTTGTGAAAGGATAATCGGCGATTTCAGGCTTTGCCGCCGAAACAACAGACAGCAGGGTGGATTTGCCCGCATTGGGAAAGCCCACCAAACCGACGTCAGCCAGAAGTTTCAATTCTAATACAATCCACTCTTCTTGGGACGGTTCTCCTGGTTGCGAGAATTTCGGGGCTTGCATTGTTGCTGTCTTGAAAAAGGCATTGCCTTTGCCGCCACGCCCCCCTTTGAGCAGGATAATCTCTTGCCCATCCTCGGTGATTTCAGCCATTTGAGTATGGTCTTCAGCATGAAAAGCTACTGTACCAAGCGGAACATCGATATAGATGTCGTCGCCTGCCGCACCAGTTAGCTGGTTTTTTCCACCAGGTACTCCGTCACCAGCAAAAAGATGTTTGGTGTAACGCAGATGGAGTAGAGTCCAAAGTTGGGCGTTACCACGCATCACTACGTTGCCACCCCTTCCCCCATCACCACCGTCGGGGCCTCCTTTGGGGATATACTTCTCACGCCGAAAATGCAATGAGCCAGCACCCCCTTTGCCCGACCTGCATAGTATCTTGACGTAATCTACAAAATTAGATGTCATAGTATAGAGATTTAAAACTCGTCAATGGATTCGAGGCTTTCCTCGTTGTCATACCTGTCGCAATCGAAGTCGAGATCGACACCGGGGAGATTCGGCTTGACAAAGTCGCCCTGACTAACATTAAGGCTCTTGTCGTCATACACCTTCTTCATATATTTGGCCCAGATAGGCAAGGCGGTATGCGAGCCTTGTCCAAGCTGCGTCGAACGGAAATGTACGCTACGGTCTTCGGCGCCCACCCATACACCCGTGGTCAGGTCTGGTGTGATACCCATGAAATAGCCGTCACTCTGTTTCTGCGTCGTTCCAGTCTTGCCCGCAATAGGGTTGTTAAACTTATAGTAAGAACGCAAGCGAATACCTGTGCCACTTTGCACAACACCTTTCATAAGTTCTACCATCTTATAAGCAGTCAGCTGGCTCATAGCTTCTGACTCTTCAGAGCTAAAGCGCTGTATGACATTGCCATTCTTATCCTCGATACGAGTAATGAACATAGGTTTAACATAAATACCCTGATTGGCAAAAGTACTCATAGCGCCCACCATCTCAATCAATTTCAGATCACAGACGCCAAGACAGATAGCGGGAACTGCATCGATAGGCGACTCCACACCCATACGCCTGGCCATTCCGATAACGGCATTCGGGCCAAACTGGTTCATCAAATAAGCGGAAATCCAGTTGTTGGACTGCGCCAAAGCCAACTTCAACGTAATCTCCTCACCCACATTTTTGTCACCCGAGTTGGCAGGCGACCAGAACTTACCGTCTTCTAATTGAATGTTGTACTGGATATTGGGAATCTTGGTGCAGGGAGTATATTCGCCTTCCTGCATTGCCAATGAGTAAAGGAACGGCTTGAAGGTAGAGCCTACCTGACGACGTGCTTGGGTGACGTGGTCATACTTGAAGAAACGGTAGTCCAGACCACCCACGTAAGCTTTCACATGTCCCGTATGCGACTCAATGGAAATCAAACTGGCCTGCAAAAACCATTTATAGTATCGAATAGAATCCATAGGACTCATCACCGTGTCAATCGGGCCGTCCCACGAAAAAACAGTCATCCTCACAGGTCGGTCAAATTCCGCCCTAATGCTATCCATATTCATCCCTGCCTTCTTCAGATTGCGATAACGCTCGGTACGTTTCATCGAGGTCTCCATAATATGGTCGATTTCATCGGCAGTCACGTTACTGAAAGGAGCGTTCTTCTGGTTTTTCCAATGTTTGTAAAACATGGGTTGCAACTCCTGACCCATAAACTCACGGACAGCTTCCTCTGCATATCGCTGCATACGTGAGTCTATTGTGGTATAGATACGCAATCCATCACGATAGATGTTATAAGGCTTACCGTCGGAACGCGTCGTGTTATTAGCCCACTCTGTCAACTCAGCACGAAGGAACTCGCGGAAATAGGTAGCTTGTCCACTGTTATGATCCATTACCCCGAAGTGGGACATATCGATGGGAATCAAAGAGACGGAATCGCATTCGGCTTGGGTGATATAACCGTTTTCCGCCATCTTCTGTAAGACAAGGTTGCGTCGGGACAAGGATCGTTCGGGGTTGCGGACGGGACTATAACGCGTTGGAGCGTTCACAACACCAGCCATCAAGGCGCATTCTTCAATCGTAAGGTCTTTTGGTGATTTATCGAAGAAAGTCTTTGCAGCAGAGCGAATGCCGTAGGCGTTGTGACCAAACGCCACTGTGTTGAGATACATCGCCACAATCTCCTCCTTCGAATAGTTATACTCCAATTTAGTTGCCGTAATCCATTCCTGAAATTTGCGCAAGACCAGTTGTGGAGTAGTCAGATTCTCACCACGAGGAAACAGATTCTTCGCCAACTGTTGGGTGATAGTACTGCCACCACCCTTTTTGTTGCCCGTCATCACGCCGAAGGCCACACGAAACAAGGCTCTTTCATCGATACCAGAATGCTCGGTAAAACGCTCGTCTTCAATACTAATCAAAGCCTCAGGCATATAATGAGACAGTTCAGAATAACGGACGTTGCTACGATTCTCCACATAATAAGTACCTAGTACTTTGCCATCGGCAGAGATAATCTCTGTGGCTAAATTAGTCTTTGGATTCTCCAGTTCTTCAAAAGTGGGCATCGCGCCAAAAAGGCCAGCAGCCACACAAATGAAGAACACAATCACCAACGCCAAAAGCCCACCAAAGATAATCCACAAATTGCGGATAGCATGGGATTGGATTTTCTTATGTTTCTTGTTTTTGCTGTTATTGCTCATATTCAATGTCGTTCAACAAATAATCCAATATCAGAAATGCCTTTCAACACAGGCTCACGCATAGCCTGCTCAATTTCAAAATGATAAGTGCCGCTGAGTGGAAAATGAAGATTCTCATTAAGCGTCACATGCAAATCTCTCATGCTTCCGCTGCTTTTTCCTATCCAACGGCCATCAGGAGTAGCAAGCGTACATTCAATTGTATCACGAGTAACGTTACCATTGGGAAAGGTAGTATGAAGAAACACAAAAAGATTACTGTAATGGTAATTCTCCAAATGACGCAATTCCATGCCAAAGACATAACCACTAAGGGTGTCAGAGATAGGCACATCGAAGGCGACGTGATTCTCAACAGGCCATTCTGCTTCCATGAGCACCTCTCGTTTATTGAACGATTCGCTAGTACATGAAACCAAACCCATCAGCAACAGAGTCACCAAACCCCTTAGCACACTGCTTCTATATTTTTTACTATTTTCACATTCCGCATTCATAATTTCACATTCTCATCAATCACTCATCATTTTAATATCAGCCTCGCCATAGCCTTCGTTGGTATTGGTATGTGTCTCCTTTGTAACAGCATAATCATCCATTTTTTCCGGCTTCTGTCCTTGCTTGTTCATGTTGATGATTTCCTTGACCTTATCAACAGGTAGTGCCATAATATTGCTCTTATCTGTCTTGTAGGAATACCACATAATACCTTTGAAGACATCGTTCTTTTGATGCAAAGCATCGCCAGCCTTAAATCTGAGAACAATATTGGTGTCCGGGAAATCCTTCAGGGCATCCACATAGGCCTCATATTCATAATTGAGGCAGCACTTCAGCTTTCCGCACATTCCAGCCAGTTTTTGAGGATTAGGCGACAGTTGCTGAATGCGAGCTACACCGGTAGTCACCGATTGGAAGTTACTGATCCAAGAGGCGCAGCATAACTCGCGTCCGCATGACCCCAGGCCGCCCAATTTAGCTGATTCTTGCCGCACACCTATTTGACGCATCTCGACACGCACCCGGAACTCCTCTGCTAATTTCTTAATGAGTTCACGGAAGTCGACTCGTCCATCTGCAGTATAGTAAAAGATAGCCTTTGTTTTGTCGCCTTGGTACTCCACATCATTCAGTTTCATCTCCAGTCCGAGGTTGTCGACAATGGTGCGGGTACGCGACAAGGTGCTATCTTCGAGCTTGATGGCAGCGAGCCATTTCTCCACATCGTTCGTTTTGGCACGACGGTAGATTTTCTTCATCTCTTCGCGCGGTGTACGGTAGCGTTTGCGTTGCATTTGCCGCTCCACAATGTTACCCACCATCGTGACAATACCGATATCATGTCCGATAGCAGCTTCAACAGCCACCAACTCACCCACTTGAAGGTCCAACTCTTCAGGGAAAACGAAAAAATCCTTGCGGTCATTCTTGAAACGCACCTCAGCGAGACAAGTCTGGCCCTCAACCTTTTCATTCTCAAAATCCCTCAACCAGTCGAAGTCGTTCAGCTTGCAACGGCTGCAACACAGCACCTTTTGGCCTGGATTATACTCCTCTGGAAGCCTTCCCCCTCGGTTAAACACCTGTTGGTCTTGAAAAATATCTTTATTATTAATCTGATCCTCAGCCATTTGTTATTTTCGTTTAAAACATTACTAATTAACGGCAAAGGTACAAAAAAAAGTATTATCTTTGCAGGCAATTAGAATAAGTCAATTTGTGATAATCACATAAACTCATCAGTGTCATGAAGAAAAGATACGTCTCTATCATTATCATCTTGGTGCTTCTCGCTTTATGGGGCATGACCATTTACAACGGAATGGTTTCAAGACAAGAAGCAGTGGAACAAACTGTTGGTAATATTCAAACGGCCTACCAAAAACGCGCTGACCTTATTCCCAACCTGGTTGCTACCGTAAAGAACTATGCCGAGCATGAAGCCGGAACTTTGACAGCCGTTGTAGAAGCACGTGCCAAAGCCTCTTCGGTCACTCTCAACTCACAAAACCTTACCGAAGAAAGCATCAAAGCCTTCCAAGCCGCCCAAGACGAAATGTCGAGCGCATTGTCAAGATTGCTAGTTACTGTGGAACAATACCCCGAACTAAAAGCCAACCAAAACTATCTTGACCTGCAAAGCCAGTTGGAAAGTTGTGAGAATGGTATCGCCAACGCTCGCAGACAGTTCAACGAGACGGCCAGAAACTATAACATCTATCTGCGTCGTTTCCCGAACCGCATCATCGCCAGTTTGTTCCACTTTGAGAAGTCGCCTTACTTCGAGGCTTCAGAGACGGCTCAAAACGCTCCTAACGTAGGCGATTTGTTCAAACAATAATCCCTTACAGACACGGTTTTGTCGTGCGACAAGCAATGATTGGCAGAATTATCATAGCATTCTTCCCATTATTGCTTTCTTTGTATCCCGTTGAGGCTCAGGAGCAAGATACCCTACAGCGCAAGAAAACCCGCATCCGTATTGAACACTACGACAAAGCCACCTACTCAAAGAGTCAAGGTGACATGCAACGGCTTCTTGGTAACGTCAAAATACGCCACGATTCAACTTACTTCTTCTGCGACAGTGCCTATTTCTACGAAAAAGACAACAGTTTTGACGCATACCAAAACGTACATATTATTGTCAATGACAGCGTGGAGATCTTCAGTGATTTGTTGAATTACGACGGCAACACACGCTTCGCCGAGTTCTTCGACAATGTGAAGCTTATGGACGACTCCACCACCCTCTACACCGAGTATCTGACCTACGACCGCAACGAACATCTGGCTTGCTATCCCGACAGCGCAACTACTTACCGAGGCAACAAAATCCTCATTAGTTGCATCGGATACTACCGCGACGACATCAAAGAATTCTCTTTTTTCGAGAATGTGGAAGTCACCAGCCCGACTTATCAAATGTTCACCGATACCTTATATTATAATACCAAAATTGAAAAGATGTGGTTTTGGGGGCCCACGACCATCATCAACAAGGACAACATCTTGGACGGCGAACACGGCTATTATCTGGTGAACGAAGACTTCGTGTTCCTTGACAGGCGTCCTTATATGCACAATGAGACGCAACAAATACGTTCCGATTCCATACACTACGACCGCAGCATCGGGCTGGCAAAGGCTTTCAACCATGTGGACATGATTGATACCTCGTACAACATCATCATGCGAGGCGACTTCGTGGAATTGTGGGAACACAAAAACATGTCGTATGCCACCGACAGTGCCTACGCCATCCATTATGATGACGACGACTCTCTTTATATTCATGGCGACACGTTGTTTTTCTATTTCGACAAACAGAAGGAAGAGCTTGAGAAACTCATAGCACGTCGCAATGTGCGCTTTTTCAAGACTGACATGCAGGGAAAATGCGACACATTGACTTATCTTATGGCAGATTCCACTATCCGGATGCGTGTCGAACCTATCCTTTGGGCCGACGACAGCCAGATGACAGGCGACAAAATCGACATAAAGACCACTGGAAAGGCTATTGAGTTTGTGTTGCAAAATGGCAACGCCTTTATCGTCTCACAAGACACCATCGAAGGCTTCAACCAGATTAAAGGAGCCGACATCACCTCGCATTTCAAGAATGGCAACATTCATCATGTCAACGTGGACGGTGCCGCAGCCGAGTCAATATATTGGATTCGTGACGATGATGGCTCCACCATCGGTATCGACGTTGCCCAATCGGAAACTATGGTGATTATTATGGAAGGCCAAAGTATCTCCACCATTAAATCGTTCAAGGACATCAAGGAAACCATGTATCCAGAAGACGACCTGAAAGAATCATCACGCTATCTACAGGGCTTCAAATGGCACGATACCATAAGACCAACTGACAAAGACGATATTTTCCGCATTATCGAAGTCGCAAAACCCAACACTAAAGCGGAAGAGATTCCCGAGGCGCCTCCAGAAGTCAAACCTGAAGCAACCTCAACAGTGACTCAGCCGGCAACGGAAATCGAAGAAGAGCAGCCCCAGCGCCACAGGAACAGAAAAAAAGCAAACAATTAATCGATAACAACCAAACAAACAAACATCATGAAAAAACTCATCCTCATCCGTCACGGAGAAAGTGAATGGAACAAATTGAACCTTTTCACGGGTTGGACCAATGTGGATCTCTCTGAGAAAGGTGTACAAGAAGCCATCGAAGCGGGCAAAATACTGAAAGAGAACGGCTACAAACCCGAAATCTGCTTCACGTCCTACCTCAAACGCGCTATCAAGACCCTAAACCTGGCTCTTGAAGCTATGGATATGGACTGGCTCCCTGTATATAAAACATGGAGATTAAACGAGAAGTCGTATGGCCAACTGCAAGGCTTGGACAAAAAGATGACTGCTGAGAAATACGGCGACGAGCAGGTGCGCCTGTGGCGTCGAGCCTTCGACGTGCGTCCGCCTGCGTTGGCAATGGACGACCCCAAGAGTCCCCGCATGGATCCTCGTTACGCCGAACTCACTGACGAACAGATTCCGCTTACCGAAGCGCTCTGTGACACTATCGAGCGTGTGATGCCATACTACAATAACAACATCATGAAGGCTTTCGAGACCCACAACCAAGTGCTGGTAGTGGCCCACGGCAACAGTCTGCGCGGCGTTGTGAAGGTGCTGAAAGGTATGAGCAACGACGAAATCATCGCCTTCAACATCCCTACGGGTATCCCTTATATCTTTGAGTTCGATGACAACATGAATCTCCAGAAAGACTTCTTCTTGGGAGACCCTGAGAAAGTGAAAGCTTTGATGGCTGCCGTCGCCAACCAAGGAAAGACAAAATAGGTTTACTGAAGGATTAAGGCTTTGAAGCCTTCCGTTGCATAAGTCTCCAATTCGTTCTGTCCGTTGACAAAGATATAATAGGCTTCCACGCCGTCCATAGCTTCAATCAGTGGCAAAGAGCGTTTCATGCCCATCACCATACCGATGGATGCTAAGGCATCGGCCCAGACAGAGTTATCCGCCATCACGGTAACACTGAGCACCTGATGCTCCACAGGATAGCCTGTCTTGGGGTCAATGCAATGAGAGTAGCGTTTCCCGTCACGTTCAACGTATTTTCTTGTGCTTCCCGAAGTGACCAGACCTTTGTCGCGCAAAACGACACGAGTTTGTACTTCCTGTTCCGAATCCCAGTTCTTGGCAGGCTTTTCGATACCAACTATCCAAGGCTGTCCGTTGGGTTTGCCACCACGAGCCATAATCTCACCCCCAGTGTCGACCAGATAGTCCTTGATGCCTTGTGTTTCCAAAAACGAGGCTATCATATCCGATGTATAGCCTTGGGCAATGGCGTTAAAATCCAATTGGATGGCAGGATATTCCTTGACGACTTTCCCATTTTTAATACACACTTTTCTATAGTCTACAAGCTGACGTAGGGTATCAATCAGCTGGGGAGTAAGGCTGTCGCCATTTTTATAGCTGAAACCCCAAGCCGCCACGATAGGAGAAATGGTTGGGTCAAAATAGCCATCAGACAGTTGAGCAGCTTTCTGGGCAATATTGAAGTTATCGATGAAGATGTCGTCAAGTGTCACTTCCTCATTGCGGTTGACTTTTGATATGACAGAGCTGTCGACCCATAGGTTGACCGATCTGTCCACCGCTTGGAAGATGGAATCTATTTCACATTGAAAGTTACGGCCTTCTGTATCGAAATAAATTATAGAATAGTAGGAACCCTGTGCCAGACCTTGAAGAACCATCTTGCGTGGCTGTCTGACGCAAGACGAAAGGGCCATTAGGCCTATCATCAATATGACTATCTTTTTCATAACTCAAAGGTGGCACTCCATTTCCAAGCAAAGTTATCCCATACCTTGTCGAAAGCGTAAGGACCATAACGGTAGAACACTCCAGCTCCCAACTTTACCCACATCGCATTCAGCAGCCCCTTGACCACAAAACCACTTTCATAGTATCCCTTGTCTATCGTACGATATCCCAATCCAACAATATCATTCTCCGGCCTCATGTCACCCCAAGCAATATTGGTCACCAAAACAAGTTCAGGCTTAAACCATTTGGAATGCGTCTTCCACAACATTCCACTAAAATTGTGGCTCAAGTAGAGTGCCACAAAACGGTCGCAGAAAAACTCATCATCACGCATAGTACCGAAACTGCCCGGCGAGTAAAGTCCAAACGGCTCGTAGCTGCCCAGCAGGTCGAAAGTCTCCATAACCGGACAACCCTTCGAAGCATAACCAGCCTGCAGGACAATCTTGGAGACTCCTATGAAACGAGTGTAAAAGTTCTTCGACACCTCAAACTTGACACGGTCGTATTCATATCGGCTGCCCATGACGCCAGGGAAAGAATGGAGATACGACACCCATACAATGGGATAAACTGTTCCCAACGATTGTATCCCGTTGGGTTTGCTCAGGAATTTCTCCTTGTAAGCAAAACGCAGTTTGACCTCTGCGGTGGCAAAACGGGTATTGGGCAAGGTGTCAAAAGGCGGCAGCAGATACGTCTTGTCGGTAAACCCAAGATTCAGGAAGCCCTTGAAATGCCTTGCAAAACGGGAGCTGAAATTCACTTCAGCAGCTTTGCGGCGCACGTTGATGTTGCTATAGAAGATATACTTGTATCCGTTTTCCGACAGCAAGCCTCCAGCACCTTCAAACCCGCCGAACTCGCCTAATGACTCAGACTGGAAACTGTATTTCGCGCCCAACTCCATCTGCCGTTGCCGATTAATCAGCCATTTGGCACCCCCGCCATAGTCGAAGCCTCTCATTCGGGTCCAGTAACCCGCGAAACCATGGAAACGCAAATTCCGTGATAGGCGGTCGTTGGTGGTGAGCGCCAAGCCTATATACAAACCACGACGGGCCGAGAGCTTCAGTACATTGCCAAGGTCAAGGTCAAAGGGGCCTAATTGAAGCGCCGAATTCTGCATGAGTTTATCTGTGAGGCCCAGCACGCGGTCGAAGATGTCGCTGCCCCTTGTGAGCGAATCAACGAGGAGATATGTGGCTTGTATCCTTTGGGTCAACGAATCGATGCGGTGCTGAGTCCAGAAGCTCTCGTCGCGGAAAGAGGCATTGGGATCGACCACAATCTCCAAATCAGAGAAACGCTTCTTGGACAGGTCTGGATTGATTTCAATATCGGTGAGATAGCTCTTGCCGATGGCCACCATTGGAAATGCGTTGCCGTCGATGCTAACCGCCATACTAGGAAAACGCAGGTTGGTGTTGAGCTGCTTAGGGAACCACTGACCCTCCACCTTTTGATAAAGCTGTTGGATGTTCGCAGAATAAAGGCCGCCTTGTTCATTAGGCTCAGCCTTCACGCTTTGCAGTGCCCATCCGTTGCTGTTGACCGTCATTGTGCCACGCAGACCGTTGAAGGTGCTGCCTTTCATGGGGTGGAACGAGATAACATAGAGCGAATCCCCCTCCCCTATAGGATGAACCTCCTCAAGGGTGAAAAAGTAATGGCTCTTGCTATTGCGACTGACGGGGTTCACATAGTCGACACCCACCACACTAATCATGTCGTCGTAGAAGCTGATGCTCTGCATACTGTTGACGAGATACATGAAAGTCGGTTCCTTCATGCCGGCTATTTTGGTACCCAACACGTTTTGCAGCTTGCGGTCAGGCGAGCGGAAAAACACCTCCGAAGCAGTCTCCATCACCATCAGGTCGCTTCGTTTCAGCAGGCTGTCGAACATCTGCATGGAGCCCTGCCCTTGCGTTGGTGCTGCAGCGAGAGCCTTACCGAAGTCGGAACTGTCGATGGTGAAAACCATCTGGTCGTAGATGTGATAGGTATAGGCCTGCAATGAGTTGGGATTGTTGGCCTTGCGGTGGGCCATTAGGCTGTCGATGATGCGGTGGGCAGGATTCTCACCCGCATCGATGACTACTTCTTGCAACTCAAACGTAACGGGCTTTAGTGCCACATTGCATTTCTTTGCATTGGGCTGCAGTTCTATGGTTTGCGCCTCATATCCAATGGAAGAGAACTTGAGGTGATGGATGGGATCATTCGAGCTGATTTCGTAGCGTCCGTCGATATCGCTCATCGTTCCCGTAAGTCCCTCGTTGACCACCACGTTGACAAAGGCCAAGGGCTGACGGTTTTGGGCATCGGTGATTCTTCCGCTGACGGTATAGGTCTGTGCCATAATGCGTTGCCCAAACGTTGCCAGCAGAAGTAACAAGAGAAAAACTATACGCTCCCGCGACTTCATTCCTGAGTCTCGATTAGATAGATAACCTCGTTGTCGCGTTTCATCATGTAGTTTTCGCGGGCCACCTGTTCCATCGTAGCGGTGTCATTCTTCAATCGATTGAGCAGGTCGCGACTTTCCGAAATCTCTTTTTCGTAGTACTCAATTTCAGCCTTTTGGTCCTTCAGGGTCTTACGAAGGCGAAGTTGCTCAAACAGGTTGAACTGGTCGAAAATGAGAAAAACAGCGAGGAATGCCGCTACCGCATACACATAGCGATTATGGAGCTTAAGGATGATTTTTTTGAATGTCATTTCTTCTGAAGATTTGAATTGCAAAAGTAATAATTTTTCCCCAAGAGAAGAAGACAATGCACAAATTTCCTATTTTTGCCCTTGCAAAATGAATCGATACGTATTGTCATGAAGAAATTATTACTTATCGCAGCCGCATTCTTCAGTATAATTTCAGCAACAGCTCAAACTCCCAACAATTATCCCCAAAAACTTGATAGTGTTGTATATTACGGTGAAGCTGTTGAAAGATTGGAATACGACAATCGGNNCTTACGATGACAATAATCGTGTCACGAAGACCGAACACTGGTCTTTTATTGATGACAGCTATGAATCGTATGAAATTGCTTACAATGACGCGGGGTTAGTGTCTGAAAAGGTCAGAACCTATGTCCTATATAATCATGATTATATGGTCGATTATGACAAATGCACTTATGAGTATGCAGAAGATGGCACATTACTTCACACCAAAGGATTCCACCTTAATGAGGCAAACGAGTGGATTGAGTATTATCGAAACGACTATTTCTATGAAGACAGCTTGCTGATAACAATTAAGAAGTACCGTCCCGGCGACAACTCTCCGGTTTTAATCACCAAGTATACCTACAACGACCAAAGACTGTGTACCGAAATAACAAAAACACAAAATTATGACATTTATAAGGCATTGTACACCTATGATGAGTTGGGGCGAAAACTGTCAGAAACCATTATGGAAGAAGGCGATGATAACGAATTGGTGTATACAGAGAAACATGAATATGAATATAACACAAGTGGTGATTGTACGAACTATACCCATTATGAGTACATAAAAAATAATGCATCATGGATGAGGACAATAGGTTTTGAATTCGCTTATGATTTGTCTACTTCTGTTGCCAACATCGCAGGAATAGAAACCTATTGGAATTACAGCATTGAAACAATTGCAATAGATTTTCATCATAAACCATTGAGTTATGCTCTCACCTTTGATGATGGTACCATATCCGAACCTAATATAATCCATTACTCGGATGCAACGGGAATCTTCGAATCAACCGAAAACCAGCTGAATGTTTGGCCCAATCCTGTCGATAGCATTTTGTATCTCGAAACGAAAGACTTGCAGCAAGTGGATATATTCAGTTTGGACGGGAAGAAAGTTCTTACCCTAACAAACGGTTTTGAGGAGGTCAACGTAAAAACTATATCAAATGGTTGTTATTTACTGAAAGCCACTAAGAACAATGGAAAAACTATAACACAGCGTTTTATTAAACATAAGGTTCACTAATAATCAGAATACAATGAAAAAAGTTATCGCAACAACAAAGGCTCCGGGAGCCATCGGACCCTACAGCCAGGCTATTGAAGCCAACGGAATGGTGTTTATCTCAGGTCAACTGCCCATCAATCCCGAGACGGGCGAGATGCCGGAAGGCGTAACCGCTCAAACCGAGCAGAGCCTGAAAAACCTTGAAGCTATCCTCAACGAGGCAGGCTGCACCTTCGACAACGTGGTGAAATCCACCTGCTATCTGGCCGACATGAGCTACTTCGGCGAGATGAACGCCGTCTACGGCAAGTATTTCAAGGGCGACTACCCAGCCCGCGCTGCTTTCGCCGTGAAGGAGCTGCCCAAGAAAGCCCTCGTTGAAATCGAAATGATTGCCGCCAAATGAAAATCGTCTTTTTGGAGCCGTTGGGCTTAAAGGTACCGCAGATTGAAGCCGCTTGCGAAGGGCTGAAGAAAGCAGGCCACGAAGTCGTCATCTATCCTGACCGCAACGAGAACCTCGATGAGCTGATTCGTCGCGCCGAAGGNNATCGCCTTCACGGGTTTGGACCATATCGATATGGAGGAATGCCAACGTAGGGGTATCCTCGTGAAAAACGCGGCAGGTTACAGTACCGAGGCTGTTGCCGAACTGGCTATCGCCCTGATGATTGACCTCTACCGTAAAGTCCTTGAGAACGATACCATCACCCGTCAATGCAACCGCAAAGGTCTCATGCCCGGATTGGAGATCAAGGGCAAGACCCTCGGCATCATCGGTATGGGTAACATCGGGCAACGAGTGGCAAAACTCGCTAACGCTTTCGGCTGCAAGGTGCTGGCCTGGAACCGCACTCCCAAGCAGATTGAAGGAGTAACTTTTGTAGACAAGGAAACTTTATTGAAGGAATCCGACATCGTCACTTTGCATATCGCCTTGAACAACGAGACCCGCGACTTCATCACGGAGAAAGAGTTTGCCTTGATGAAACCCAATGCCGTCCTTGTCAATACGGCTCGTGGTCCTGTGGTGAACGAACAAGCATTGGCTAACGCTTTGAAAGAAGGTAAGATTGCCGGTGCCGCAACGGATGTCTACAGCAAGGAGCCACCATTGAACCAGGACAACCCCTTGTTCGACGCCCCCAATCTCATCATGTTGCCGCATATCGGCTTCGCTACCGAGGAGGCATTTGTGCTGCGGTTAGGCATCGTGGTGGACAATATCCGGCTGCTACAGAACTGACATTACCCCTTTTTAGAGGTGATAGGTCTGGGGATGCTGTCTGTTTCGCAGAGGCTGTCAGAAGGGTATCTGGGAGGGAACTGAGAGGAATCATAGAGTTACCTCGAAGTTACCTTAAAGTTACCTCAGAGTTGCCATAGAGTGGGTATAGACTTGGTATAGCGTTGCTATAGAGTTGGTATAGTTTTTACGAATGTAAAGTGTTGATTTTGAAAGTGTTATGGTATCGAATAGAGCCTACAAGTCTATCTATGCTATTTATCGTTCACAAACACAGACAGTTACAAGGATTGATGTGGCTCATTCGCCGCTTTGTTCGGTGTCTGCAAAATTAAACAAAAATTCCGGATTCTGCAAGGTTTTTGCTCGAAAAAAGATGATGGGAAACGGTGTATTTTGCCTTTGCAGTCATTAGTCAAAATGAATTTTGTTGCAGTTGTTGCAGTGCTGCAGTTAGTTTTCGCGCCGACAGCAAGAGCAAGGTATATCGCGGATGCGGGCATATGTCGACTGCATCGGCCAAGATCATCTTAGAGAGCTGGTTAAGCAACTCGCGCTGTATCATACGCTTCACAACTTCAGAAAAACATCACATAATAGATAGGCAAATAGGTAATCCCTTCTTCTGTGAAAACATTTCGGTTGTTGGAAAGCACGTATGCCTTTTTGACGCCGTAGTCTTTCGTCGCGATGAAAGTCGTCAACGCGCTGTGGACGGTGTAATCCTTTCCCGACTTCACCTCAATCGGCACCACTGACAACATCATATCGCTTTCCACAAGGAAATCCACCTCACCATACTTCTTGCTATCATAATAAAACAAACGATAGCCGTGGGCGCGAAGTTCTTGGGCCACCACCGACTCATACACAGACCCTAAATTGATGCTTCTGATATCGTCAAGCACGGCGGCCACATTGCGCCCATACAAAAGTCCAGTCAAAATGCCCACATCATTGAGGTACAGTTTCAAAAGGTTCTTCTGCATCGATTCCAAAAGCGGGAACTTGGGCTGCGAAACGGCCTTCACCTGCAAAGCAATACCCGCATTGACCAAATAATCGAACTCATCCAAATAATCATCGAAACGCTTGCCTTTCTTGTTTTCAATCCGATTGGCAAATACCCGTTTACGCTTATTCTCGAGATTAGACGGAACGGAATCGTATACATTCTTAATTTTCAACTTGTTTGCAAGATCATATTGAGAAGCGTCTGCACCATAGTATTCATGTACTTCCAATTGGATACGCCTCACCTCTACAATATCTGTGGTCGCCAAATAGGTGTTGATTGCATCGGGGAGGCCACCTACCAGCAAATATTTCTTGAACAAATCGAGTATTTTGGAATGAAAACCCTCGTCAAGCGGCAACTCTTGTTCAAATTGCTTTTGCAAGTAACCAATCACATCTTGACCGATGCCATTAGCAATAAGAAACTCCTCAAAATCAAGTGGATACATGTGAATTACTTGTATACTTCCAATGGGGATGGAAACCGACTTGGCCAATGCCACGCCCAACAACGAGCCGCTGGCAATGTAAGTAAAACGGTCTTCGGCTTTCAGGAATTTCAGCATCGTGAAGAGGTGCGGATATGCCTGTATTTCATCAAGATGCTTTGAAAATAGTCCCTAATTCCTTTTTCTATCTTTCTGAATAACATATATTTAACACTTTTTCCTTAAAATCTATACCTAAAAAACACACTTTTTCCGAAAATTTTATGTGGCAAAAATACACTTTTTCCGAAAAATAAAGCCTCAAAAATCACACTTTTTCCGAAAAAACGTCTAAAACGGGTGACAACCCTATCAGGAAAAGAGTAAAAAACTGCCGACCAAAATCAGGGAAAGACAGGAAAAGAAACCAACTATGAGCGACATTGCTGCGGAACTAGCTAAGTTACATATTCTAAAGGGAGCCGACTACTCCCGTCAGGTGGAGCGGATTGCCTGTATGAGCAATTTTCATCCTGTTGAAGGTGAAAGCGATATCTTTTCAACGGGTAGTGAAAGCGAAGCTGACTACGACAATTTGCTCAATGCGGCCCGCAAGGCTGTTACGCACGGGTACAAGGTGTATATTCTTCCTAATCCGAGTGGGATACGAACACCGGACTTTATCTTTGAACGAAAAGGGACTTATCGGCCATACGATTTGAAAACCATTTCAGGAAAGGCTTCTGTATCTAACAGGCTTGAAGAATCTATCGGACAGAGTAATCGGGTTTTGATACATTTAACGGTCAATTACAAAGCAAGTTTGTTGGCACTTAATATAAAGCAATATTTTGAGCAAAACAAGAACGCGATAGAAGTGCTTATCTTCAAAGGTCGCAAAAGCATTTCTGTGTCCAGAGAATTGTCGCAAAGCAAGTCGTTCTATGGATTGTTCATGAAGAACTACTTTAAATAAACAAGAGTTGCCGTTGGGCAACTCTGTTTATTTTGGGCAGTGTCGGTGTAGGCTTACCCCACGCGGAAAGTACCGGATTAGTCATTTCTGACACTGCAAAAATACGAACTTTTTTCATATCCGCAATCTTTTTGTCGAAAAAAACACCTTTTCATCGATAATCCAACGGAATTTTCTAAATATGCCCCCGACAATAGCCCTTGTGTCTAACCCTCATTGCGGACTTGACCCGCAATCTCTTAAACGGGCAATCTGATTCAATTATTTAGTCAAAATGGCCTTTGTTGCAGTTGTTGCAGTTGTTGCAGTTAAAATTACAGAGAGAGGGAAGCCCCGAAAAACGCCTATTGCTGTCCCATTGTCCCGGGGGTCCCCCCTGTGGGACAGTGGGACAATTTTTATTTGCGCAATTCCGAAAACCTTCTTAATTTTGCCCCCCAATAAATCAAACGAGAAGTCTAACTAAACGAAATAGCGAATGAGCAAAGCGCAGTAGGCGCATCCGACAGAAAGCGATATAATACCAGATAGCAATTGTTGCTGTCCTTGACTCACATTTACCACCAGTCCCTATGGGACAACCTATCAAGGACAAGTTACCAGTTGCCGTGTTGCACGGCGTGGAATACTTGTTAGATAGGTGGGCGTGGTAACCCGTGAGTCAGACAAGAAATTGATTCCACGCTTTTTTTGTCTGTAAGAAATAGATTATGAACAATTAAACACTAATACAATGAAAAAGAGAATTTTGCATTTTAGAATGATAGTTAAGGTTGTGATGATTGGGCTGCTGATTGGAGTGTCAGGGATGGTGTATGGCCAAAATTTCACTGTAGGAGATTTGAACTATTCTGTCAACGAGGATGGGGTTTCCGTGACTGTGAGAGGCCACGTGAATGGAACATCGGCATCAGGAATTCTTTCAATTCCTGAAACAATTACTTATGATGGAGTAAGTTATTCTGTAAAAGGTATTCGCAATCAGGCTTTTAAGGGCTGTAGTGGATTAACAGGTTCACTGGTTATTCCCAATTCAATAACCCAAATAGGAGAATATGCCTTTAAGAATTGTAGTGGTTTTAATGGTACTCTGACTATTGGAACCGCTGTGAATAGTATTGAAGAAGAAGCGTTCGCCAATACGGGTTTCATAGCCGTGAACTTCAATCCTACAAATTGTACAAAAATGGGGTATCATCGGGAAGATGGAGATTGGGACGGCTCGCCTGTCTTTTTGAATTGTTCTTCAATAGCCACTTTAAACATTGGAAATAATGTGACCCGTATTCCTGTTTATGCTTTTGAAAGTTGCAGTGGATTGTCAGGAAACCTCAACTTACCTGATGCTTTGACTTCCATTGGATATGGTGCATTTTATGGTTGTAGTGGTTTTGTTGGTGATTTGACTATTCCAGATGCTGTGACTTCGATTGGTGGTTCTGCTTTTTGGGGATGTAATAGATTCGATGGGATTTTAACCATACCGAGTTCAGTGAATGGTATTGGAGATTGTGCGTTTTGGAATTGTACGAATTTTACAGAAATACATTATAATGCGACAAACTGTAGCAATAATAGAGAAGGAACTACAGCATTTAGTGGTTGCACGGCCACACTCATTATTGGAGACAATGTATTGAATATCCCTAATTATTTGTTTTGCTCTGGTAGTTTTACAGGAAATCTTGTTATTCCCGAATCTGTTACAAGAATTGGAGAAGGAGCTTTTTCCGGTTGTTATCAATTAACTGGAAATTTAACTATACCGAATTCTGTTGTAAGTATTGGCAATTGGGCTTTCTCAGGTTGTTCCCACTTTTCTGGAATATTGACAATTGGTAATTCAGTCAGTAGTATTGGATATTTGGCTTTTGCATACTGTGGATTTACTGGTATTCATTACAATGCCACAAACTGCTCTGATTTAACTCCGATTTATAATTATTTGGGACACAATCCACCTTTCGAAGGTTGCAATTCAGAACTTGTAATTGGTGAAAATGTGACAAAGATTCCATGTAATATATTCCGAGACCAGGGGAATAATCATGGTATAATCATAGGAAATCTTACAATACCGAATTCTGTCAAGACAATTGGAGATTATGCTTTTGCTGGGAACCCAAGATTAAACGGAATCATGTCTTTACCAAATTCACTGGTTTCTGTCGGAGAAAAAGCTTTTTATGAGACAGGCTGGTATGCACAGCAACCTGATGGCATCTTATATTTGGACAATTGGTGTTTAGGCTACAAAGGAGAGAAACCTACTGGGAATTTAGAGTTTCAAGAGGGCACAAAAGGGATTGCAGCAGCAGCTTTTAGTAATTGCACAGGTCTGATAGGTGACTTAACAATACCAAACTCCATAAGCAGATTACCAAAGTATGCTTTTTCTGGATGTACTGGGTTTGACGGCGCTCTCACCATTCCAAATTCTATTATTTCCATTGGAGATAAAGTATTCTACAATTGTAATCACTTTACAACTATTAATTATTATGCACTGAATTGTGCCTTTACTCCTCAGTATTATAATACAAATCACCCGTTTGAAAACTGTAGTGGAAATCTTGTGATTGGGGATAATGTTGAAACTATACCGGATTTTGTTTTTAAAAACAGTGGTATCTCTGGCAATTTGATTATTCCGAATTCTTTATTCTCAATAGGGCATGATGCTTTTTACAATTGCAATGGTCTTTCTGCTGTATACTATTCTGGTAGTATTGCTCAATGGTGTGATATGGTGTTTATGGGCTATGGAAGCAACCCTCTTTTATATGCACACAACCTATATATCAATAACGAGATGGTTACGGATTTGGTGATTCCTGAAACTATTACTTCAATAAAGAATTATGCATTTTTTGGTGGAACATGTATTACATCGCTTACGATACCAGATTCAGTTATATCTATTGGAAATTATGCTTTTTATGATTGCAGCGGCATTACTACTATTTCTATTCCAAATTCAGTGATTTCAATTGGATTCAATGCATTTGATGGTACTGGATGGTATAATAATCTGCCCAATGGAATTATTTATTCAGATGAATGTTGTTTGGGGTATAAAGGCAATAGACCAACTGGAGCATTGAGTATTGTCAATGGTACAAGATTGATAGCAGCACAAGCCTTTTACTTTTGTAATGGGTTGACATTATTGGAGATACCAAATACTATGATTACTATTGGGGACAATGCTTTTGAAAGATGCAATAGTCTTACAGAAGTAATTGTGTTTGGAGTTAATACACCATCATTGGGATTATATGGATTTTACGGTGTTAGTTGCCCAATTTATGTTCCGTACGAATCATTGGAAATATATCAAACAGCAACAAATTGGAGCGATTATAAAAACCAAATTCTCCCAATGGCTTACACCAACATCCCAGGCTACGCCGATAGCAACAACAACTGGCAATTCATTGCTTCGCCATTAGCGGAAAGCACAGCTCCAACCACCATTGACGATATGCTTCCCACCAATGGCACATACGACCTCTATCAATTCAACCAGTCGGCAAGGGATGGAGAATGGCAAAACTATAAGGCGAACAGCTTCGATCTTACCAATGGACAAGGCTACCTCTATGCCAACACGGAGGAAGTGAACCTAATCTTTAAAGGTGAGTTTAATGAGGACGAAACAAAGGAAGTCAATCTTGTTTATGATGTGGGTAAGCCACTTGCCGGTTGGAATTTAGTGGGCAATCCTTTCCCCGTGAATACATATGTCAACAGAAGTTATTATGTGATGAATGAGGCGGGTACTGCCATTGAGCCTATTGCCGTTTCGATGGAAACAGCGATTGCTCCTTGCACGGGCGTGATGGTGAAGGCTGATAATGCGGGCGAGACGGTTACTTTCAGCAAGACAATGCCGGAAATGGTTCCCAACCAAGGTAACATTCAAATTGCTGTGATGCAAACCAATAAAAGTGGTGTTTCCATGATGGACAAAGCCATTATCAGTTTCAATGTGGGCGACAGATTAGAGAAATTCGTATTCAACAAGGATAATGCTCAACTCTACATCCCGGGTGGCAAAAACAATTATGCTATTGCCTGTACTGAAAAGACAGGCGAGATGCCGCTTGACTTTAAGGCTATTAAGAATGGCGTATATACCATACAGGTGAACGCTGAAACGGCTGAGATGGAGTATTTGCATCTTATTGATAATATCACGGGTAATGATGTAGATTTGTTGGTTGAGCCGTGCTATACCTTTGAGGCGAAGACCAACGACTATGCCTCGCGCTTCCGCCTCGTGTTCATTTGCGGGGACGCAAACGACGACAATGAAGGTGAAAATGAGACATCGTTTGCCTATATCTGCAATGGGGATATTATTATCACAGCGGACGCATACGATGCGTCCCTACAGGTGATTGACGCGATGGGGCATGTTGTGGTTACTGCCGACGGACGCACGCGCTACGTCCCGACGGCAGGAATGGCCTCAGGCGTGTATGTGCTACGCCTGATTAACGGTGACGAAACGCGGGTTCAGAAGATTGTCATCAAATAACATAAATCAGAATACTATGAAGAAACTCATAATGGCCATAGCCATCCTCCTCGGTTTAAGCCTCACCACCTTTGCCAATCCCAACGGCGGCGGCGTGTTCGGTCGTGGTGAATCAACTGACCAAGGCAACCGTGAAAGCAATCTGTTTGCTCCCAAGTTGCCTCAACATGGACAGAACGGCAATCAACCTGCGCCACTTGGCGGTGGCATCATGGTGCTCACCACCCTCGGAGCGGCTTACCTCATCGGCAAACGCCGTAAGGAGGAATAACTATTACAATCACAGAAAGTTTTCTTTTCATTCTGTTTAAAGAGAGCCGGCGGCGCGTGCTGCCGGCTCTTCGTCTTTAACTTCTCATTCTCTTTTGTAATTCTTTTCCCATGTATCCCAAAACTCCATAGAGCGGTATGTTCTCCATCCATCCTTGGTCTATATATGGACTCATTGAACAGCGGAGACCCTTTAGATGCTCGTTTGGATAGTCTTCAACAATAAAGCCTCGCAGCGATTTGCTTCTCAAGTTTTCCTCCGCCTTCACCTCTATGGGTATTATGCGTTCTTCTGTCTGTACAAGAAAGTCAATTTCCTGTGTGGAATTCTCCTTACTATGATAATAGATACCCAAATCATCGAATGTTCTAAGTTGCTCAAAAACATAATTCTCAGAGAAAGCTCCCTTAAACTCTTTAAACACATCATTGCTTGTCAACATCAAACTGGCGGGAGCATTTGCCATTGCCCCTAAAAGACCAACGTCGAGAGCAAATATTTTGAAGGCATTGAAATCTTCGTAGAAACTTAACGGCATGTTTGGTTTGCTGCAACGGTGTACCTTAAATGCCAGTTTTGCATCAATCAGCCATTGGATGGCGGACTCCAACTCGCGTGCACGTCCACCTGACTTCACTGCTCCGTAAATAAACTTTTTATTCTCTTTTGCCAATTGGGCTGGAATACTCTTCCACACCAAGCGTATGCGCTCCGTTTCAGTACCTGCATGTTTCGCAAAGTCATTGTCGTAGGTCTTGAGAATGCTTTTTTGTATCTTTCTTATTTTGTTCACATCACCATGAGTGGTGTAGTGCAATACGGCTTCCGGCATACCGCCCACATAGTAATACTGCCTGAGATATTCCTGTATCCGTGTGTCAAGGACATGCATCACTGTCCAGTCGCATGATGCAATCGTCTCAGCCAGCATACCCTCTCCCTTCGCCCAAAGAAATTCTTCGAATGTCATAGGATACAGATACAGCAAATCGACTTTGCCAACAGGATAGGACTCGCCTGGACGATGGGTTACACCCAACAATGAACCCGCAACGACAATGTGTTGCTGCCGCGCATTCTCACAGAAATACTTCAGGCTGTCTAGTCCTCGAGGTGACTCCTGTATCTCGTCCAAAAATATTAGGGTCTTGCCTGGGATAATAGGTTGTTGAGTGAAAGCTTGAAGGGACTGCATGATGCGTTCAACGTGCAAATCCTGTTGAAACAGGTTTTGCATCCGCTCATCATCGTGACAATTCACATACACTAAATTGTCGAACTCGTTTTTTCCGAACTCTTTAACCAGCCAAGTCTTGCCTACTTGACGGGCTCCTTCAAGCACTAATGGCTTGCGATCTGGGTCATTTTTCCATTCAATCAATGAATTATATAGTTTTCTTTTCATTTCTATTTCTGTTTTCTTGACGAGAAATCGCTGCAAAGATATGTTTTTAGGGCAAATCAAACAAGTGTTTTACCAATTTTATTGGGGAACTTTAATATTTTTATGCCAATTTTATTGGGGAACTTTGATGCTTTTCCGCCAATTTTATTGGGGAACTTTGTCTTTGGCCCCCAAAAACTATATACTTCGCCTCATCAACGGCGACGACGTGAAAGTCCAAAAAGTGGCCGGCTCTTGTTCTCTGTGCTTTTGCAGCTCAATAAACCTTCGGTCTGTAAATCATGTCTGCCGTAACAAACGCCTCCTTGAACTTGGGCTTGATGCGGCGCAGGCACTGCTCGGCTTCCACGCGGTTGCGGTAATTGCCGGCACGCAGACGAAAGTACGGCTCAGAATAGGTTAGATAAATGGGAATATCGGGAAAGTCCTTCTCAAATTGCTTCTGGATTTCCTCAGCGTGTTGCAGNNATACGGCTGTCCTGATTAATAGTCAATGAGCCATGATGTTGTGCATAAGCAACAACGCCCGAGACCATGCATATTAATAATAGGAGAAAGGTGCGTTTCATTTGGATTGCATTTGGACTGCAAAATTACACTTTTATTCTTCATTCACCGAATTTTATTACTTTTGCAGCAACAAAAATCCAACAATATGGGCACAAACAGTAACCTTGACGCATCTGGAAGCCACTTGAGCAAGGCCGAAAAAGACCTTGAGAATGCCTTGCGTCCCGATTTGTTTGAAAGCTTTGCGGGACAGAAACAGGTGGTCGACAACCTGCGTGTCTTCGTGAAGGCCGCCGCCCAGCGCGGCGAAGCCCTCGACCATACGCTGCTGCACGGCCCTCCGGGACTGGGCAAGACCACCCTATCGCATATCATCGCCCATGAGTTAGGCGTAGGCATGAAGATGACCTCCGGCCCCGTGTTGGATAAGCCAGGCAACCTTGCAGGTCTGCTCACCAGCCTTGAGCCTAACGATGTGCTGTTTATCGATGAGATTCACCGCCTGAGTCCTGTTGTGGAAGAATACCTTTATTCCGCTATGGAAGACTTCCGCATCGACATCATGCTGGAGACGGGACCGAGTGCGCGCAGCATCCAAATCACGCTGAATCCCTTCACCCTTATCGGAGCCACCACCCGCAGCGGACTGCTGACGGCACCCCTGCGCTCGCGCTTCGGCATCAACCTGCGTCTGGAGTATTACGATGCCAAGACCTTGGCCAAAATTGTGAAACGCTCGGCAGGCATCCTCCGTGTCCCCATCGACGACACAGCTGCCTTCGAGATAGCCCGTCGCAGCAGGGGCACGCCGCGTATCGCCAACCTGCTTTTGCGCCGCGTGCGCGACTTCGCCCAGATTCAAGGCGACGGCACCATCACCATCGACATCGCCCGCATCGGGCTGAAAGCCCTCAATGTGGATGAACATGGATTGGATGATATGGACAACAAGATTCTGTCCACCATTATCGAGAAGTTCAAAGGGGGACCTGTGGGGGTCAATACCATCGCCACAGCGGTGGGCGAAGACCCAGGCACGATTGAAGAGGTATGTGAACCTTTCCTGATTCAGGAGGGCTTCATCATGCGCACGCCCCGTGGACGCGAGTGTACCGACTTGGCTTACAAGCATCTCGGCAAGACCCGCATTTCCACCACAGGCGAGTTGAACTTGTTCGGATAATGCTTTAGAAGATGTAGTTGAATCCGACGAAAACCTTGAACTTCTCTCCGTCGCGCGGGTCAAGAGCACGACCCAGGTCGACACCGAGAATCATGTTGCGGTTCATGATAATCTTCAGGCCGGCACCTGCTGCTGTGTGGATGCCTTCTTTTTGGCCGCTATACAGCTCGACATCCTCAATTGAGGCGTCTTTCAATTCCTGCTCGCGGAAGGGCTGGATAATCATACCCGCATCAAAGAAGGGTGAAAAAGCCAATTGCCAATTCTGGTTGATGAACTGGAAGTTGAGGAAATGCCAACGCAATTCGGCATTACCAAGAAGGAATCCGTCACCAAGCACTCCGTTACGGTTCACACCACGCATGGTCACCACACCGCCCAGACCTTCCGTGTACATCTTCTGGAAGAACGGAGTGTTGATGTTGTTAATCATGTACCAAGGTGTGCTACCTGCTATCTTATGCTGTACGCCCAAACGATAAGCAAAGGTCAGTTTGTCCTTGTAGAGCGGAACGTAATGGCGCCATATAAAGGTTTGAGTCAAATAGTTATAGCCATTACCATCAATGAAGTCGGAGGCACCTGTTAGCGTGTATTCGGCATAGATGCCCTTCGAGGGGTCACTGTTGTGGTCACGACTGTCATAAATCATACCGAGACGCAACTGGGCGATGTTTCCACCGTTCTTCTCATCTTCCTTGATAATGCCGGTCTTTATATAATTGGAATAAAGGGTCTGTTGGTCTTCATAGCCTGCAAGGCTAAGGCTGTCGGTCGCGACATTGAAATAGGCCAATCCGGCGACCCAGTTCAAGTTGGGCACATTGAAGAACTTGCGTTGCATTGACCCCACAAAACGGAGCGTGTTACGCTTGATGAAATGATAGCCGCTCTTATAGTCCTCAACGCCCATATTGGCAGCGAGGTTGGGGTCGAAAGTGCTGGCCTCATAGCCATTGAAGCCAAAGAACTCAAACTTCTTGGAATAGTTATAGGTGAGGTCGAAAAAGAGTTTCGTGTCCTTGATGACATACGGCAGATCGCTATAGAAACGGAAAACACCCGAACCTTTCGTATAACGTGAAATCTCCACGTTGAATTTGTAATTATAGCGCGGATAATGCGAACCGTCACCAAAGTTGAAGATATCGACGCAGGCACCGTATTGGAAACCCAGGTCGCTATCGAAGCCTAACACGGGCAATGGACCGACGTTCCAACCTGTCTTGATGATTTCGCCTTTTTCGTTGTAGACTTTCTCTTTCTTGGCTTTCTTTGGTTTGTCTTGTGCGAAGCTGCCCGCAGCCAACAGCAGGGCGAGCATCAGAAGTAGAGTTTTTTTCATATTTAAGTTGCTTATATTGGTCGCAAAAGTAGGGTTTTTCTCCATTACAGCCAAATTTATCTTATTTTTGCCGCATAAAACAAACGAAATGTCCTTCATCGAACTGTTGCTAATTGCCGTAGGTTTGTCAATGGATGCCTTCTCGGTCTCCATCTGCAAAGGCCTAACTACCAAGAAATTCTCATGGCGGGTAGCGCTTGTTTGTGGTCTATGGTTCGGCTTGTTCCAAGCTCTAATGCCTTCCATCGGTTATTTTCTGGGAGCCCAGTTCCAGGAGATGATTGAAGCCTACGACCACTGGATTGCCTTCGGTCTGCTTGCCTTAATCGGAGCCAACATGATTCGTGAGGCTCTGTCGAACAAAGAAGAAGTGACATCCGTCAATGACTCGCTGGGGTTCAAAACGATGTTCCTCTTGGCCATCGCCACCAGCATTGACGCATTGGCGGTGGGCATTTCATTCGCTTGTATACAGGTCCAGCTCTGGTCGTCGGTGCTCATCATCGGGGTGACCACCTTCCTGTTCTCGGTATTAGGCGTAAAAATCGGCAATGTGTTCGGTTCCAAATATGAGAAATCAGCAGGAATTACTGGAGGCATCATCCTGATTCTCATCGGGTTGAAGATACTTTTGGAACACTTGGGCATCATTGCTTTCTGAGTCATTTGAAAAAAACTGAAAAACTATTTGCGCGGTATAAGGAAAAAATGTGTACTTTTGCAGCGCAAAACGGTTCGGGATGTAGCGCAGCCCGGTAGCGCGCTTCGTTCGGGACGAAGAGGCCGCAAGTTCGAATCTTGTCATCCCGACTTTGTCAAGTCAGTCTGAATCACAGGCTGACTTTTTTCATAATGCGGTGTTTCGACAAGCTCAACGACCGCTGAGGTCCCTGAGCCTGTCGAAGGGCCGCGCTTTAATAGGAAACCATGAAAAAGCAAATCGAAATCATGGCCCCCGTGGGCTCCTACGAAGCCCTGTCAGCCGCCATACAGGCTGGTGCTGGAAGTGTCTATTTCGGCATCGGCAAACTCAATATGCGCTCCCGCTCGGCGAAAAATTTCACCCTCGATGACCTACGCCAGCTGGCCGAGACCTGCAACGAAAACGGCGTCAAGAGCTATGTTACCGTCAACACGGTGATTTACGATGAGGAGATGGAAGAAATGCACCAGTTATTGGATGCCATCAAGGCTAACGGCATCTCGGCCATCATTGCCTCTGACCAAAGCGTGATCCAATATGCCAGACAAATNNAGCGCGCTTCGTTCGGGACGAAGAGGCCGCAAGTTCGAATCTTGTCATCCCGACTTTGTCAAAGCCAGCTTGAGTTTCAGGCTGGTTTTTTTGTAAACGGTTTCTTATGAAGCAGAACATCGAAATCATGGCCCCAGTGGGCTCGTATGAAGCCCTCGCAGCCGCCATTCAAGCTGGTGCCGGCAGCGTCTATTTCGGCATCGGCAAACTCAACATGCGCTCGCGCTCAGCGAAAAACTTCACCCTCGACGACCTGCGCCAGCTGGCTGAAACCTGCAACGCGAACCATGTAAAGAGTTACGTCACAGTGAACACCATCATCTATGACGAGGAGATGGAAGAGATGCACCAACTGCTGGATGCTATCAAAGCCAACGGCATCTCAGCCATCATCGCCTCCGACCAGAGCGTCATTCAATATGCCCGTCAGATTGGCGTGGAGGTACACATGTCGACCCAATGCAACATCACCAACTTGGAGGCGGTGCGCTACTATTCCCAGTTTGCCGACGTGATGGTAACTGCCCGCGAGTTGAACATCGACCAAGTGCGGCACATCACCGAAGAGATTGAGCAACAGCAAATCCGGGGCCCTCACGGCAACCTGGTTCGCATCGAGGTGTTCTGTCACGGGGCTTTGTGTATGGCCATATCGGGCAAATGCAACTTAAGCCAGGACATCTACAACTCATCTTCCAATCGCGGCGCTTGCATGCAACTCTGCCGCAGGGGCTACGACGTGAAGGAGCGCGAAGAAGGCTATGAGCTGGTTCTCGACAACGAGTACATCATGTCGCCCAAAGACCTCTGCACCCTACCCTTCTTGGATAGGGTCTTGGATGCTGGGGTAGAGGTGCTGAAGATAGAGGGCAGAGGGCGCTCGCCTGAATATACCAAGGTGACGGTAGGGGTCTACAGCGAGGCGGTGAAGGCCATTCAGGAAGGCTCCTTCACGCAAGACAAGATTGACGCCTGGATGGAACGCTTGCGCAGCGTTTACAACCGAGGTTTCTGGGACGGGTATTATCTGGGTCGCCGCACCTTCGAGTGGTCGAAGCAATATGGCTCAAACGCAACGCAAAGCAAGGAATACATCGGACTGATTACCAACTACTACAGCAAACTTGGTGTGGCCGAAATCCGCATGGACAGCCACGAACTCAAGTTGGGTGAGCAAATCATGATTATCGGTCCGACGACGGGGGTTTATGAAGACACGCTTACTGAAATCCGCGTGGATTTAGGGCAGGTGGACCAAACCGTGAAAGGGGAATACTGCTCTATTCCTGTAAAATCGTTGGTGAGAAGAGGGGATAAGGTATATAAGGTGGTAAAAGTTGAATAAAAATGCCTACTTTTGCAAATTGATATTTGCAACAATGATTCACAAAACATGGGTCATCATATTATTATTCTGGTTTTTCCCTCTCTCGATATGGGCACAAACAGATACGATTGTGCTTTCAGAAAAAGCAGGGGATGATGAGAATATGCCTTTGGTGGAACTGACCAGCAGCAACCTGCCCATCGTAATCATCGAAACAGATGGTGGCGTAGAGATTCCAGATGAACCAAAGGTGTTGGCAACCATGAAAATCATTTGGCATCAGGACGGCTCACGCAACTACATGACCGACATCGACAACCCTGAATTCCTCAATTATAACGGTAGAATCGGAATAGAAACACGTGGTAGCACCTCGCAAGTCTTGCCCAAAAAGCCCTATGGACTCACCACGTTACGGGTCGACAACGTCACAAACAACAACGTCAGTATTTTGGGAATGCCTAAAGAGAACGACTGGGTTCTTAATTCGTTGGCCTACGACCAAACAGGGATGCGTGACGTGTTGGCTTACACGCTTTCGGAAAGTCTCGGGCAATATGCTCCAAGGTGTGTATATTGCGAAGTGGTGGTCAACGGCGACTATAAAGGCCTTTATGTATTCATGGAGAAAATCAAGGCAGACATAGGCCGAGTAAACATAGAAAAAATGGACAGCCTATGTAACAGCTATCCCGAGGTGACAGGAGGCTATATCATCAAGGCGGACAAAGGAAATCCAGACGAGCCTGTAGCTTGGTCGATGATTGGCAACCATTTTTGGGAATGGACTTATCACACCTACTACTTCCACTATTATCCCAAGCAGGAGAACATCACCGACACGCAACATGATTACATACAAAATGTGTTTTTTTCTTTGGATGCCGAAGCCGAGAACCAGAATGAATCTATCATCGACGGATATCCTTCCATCATCGACATACCTTCTTTCATTGATTTCATGATGATTGCCGAATACACTTCCAATGTCGACGTCTATCACCTCAGCACTTTCTTCCACAAGGACCGGAACGGCAAACTACGTGCGGGTCCGGTTTGGGACTACAACTTGAGTTTTGGCTATGATGAATTTGACGATCGCAGCAAATACGATGTTTGGCAATTCTACAATGGTAGCAATGATGGCTCCAGATTTTGGACAGACTTGTTTTTCAACTGCCCTACGTTCCGATGCTATTTCGCCAAAAGGTGGAACGAAGTGTCGGCAGTTGGACAACCGCTTAACTATCTTTCCGTTGAAGAACGGATCGACAGCATCGATAGCCTGATTTCCGAGGCCGTCATCCGCGACAATCAACGATGGTGGCAGTCTATTCACCACGCGGAATTCGTGGCCGACATGAAAGACTGGATTCAACTGCGTATTGGATGGCTCAATGACAATGTCGGTCCTTGTGACGACTGTGCAAATGTGGATGTACCCCCTTTGGTTATCTCGAAAATCCATTACCATCCCCAAGATTTTGAGGGAATCGCTGGTGAACGCCTTGAGTTTATCGAAATCACCAATAACGGCAACGACATCGTTGACCTATCAGGAATTTATTTCCGCGAGTTGGGCATTTCCTATTCCTTCCCCGTTGGCTCAAGCATTGGAGCGCATGAGACTTTGATGCTCTGCTCCGATGCTGAGGCTTATAGGAGCTATTACCGCAAAGTCCCCTTCGACCAATACACGCGCCATTTGCCCAATACCTCACATAATTTGGTATTGGCGGATGCCTGGGGCAACGTGATTGATGAGGTTTGCTATCACAACAGCGACCCTTGGCCTGATGCGGCGGATGGCAGAGGTGCTCATCTTGAATTAATCGACCTGAACCTCGACAACAGTCTGGCTCAAAGCTGGAGAGCTGTTTTCTGGTGTCAAACAGAGGAACATGAGGGGTATTCGCTCCTGCAGGTTTCGCCCAATCCTTCCTCTGGCGAGATTCACCTTGTCATTGCCGAGGAAACAATTGGGGCGAATGAAATCAACATTTTTGACCTCATGGGAAGGAAAGTCTTCACTGCGCCTTTGGAAAACGGTAATGAAATCACCATCAATCCCCCGTTGACGGCCGGTTATTATCTGCTCCGCATAGGCAATTACACTCAGAAAATCGTGCGCTATTGAGAAAAAAATGATAGACAATGCTCCTAATGCCGTTTTATATCTTTATGAATTTCAGCAATCAGCAATAATGGACTGATAGACAAAGGCGACAGGGGCATGTTGTTATGCTTTCTCTGCGCTTTTTTTGCGTATTATTGTGGAAAATAAATCAATATGATAAAACACAATTGGCTTATAATGTTCGCTTTTCTTTCCATCATTTCCGCAAAAGCCCAAAACGACACGGTTGTCTTTTCAACGAGGGGAGGCTTTTATGAGGAATCTTTTACTCTTCAGTTATACAATGTATTGACTGAAAACCACATCCGATACACCATTAATGGCAACAGCCCGACAGCACAATCGCCTTTGTATGTCGGGCCGTTGGTTTTAGACAGCTGTCTGTATTCGAAATCAGACATTTACACCATAATTAATTGTCCAGAGGATAAGTTCTATACTGTTGATTCGGTGCAGCATTGCATTGTCATTCGCGCTGCGGTGTTCGACGGGAACGGCAACCGCGTCAGTGCGGTGAAGACCAATAGTTATTTTATCCGTGCCTTGGGTTGCGACACGCATGGCCTGCCTGCTGTTTCACTTTGCGCCGACTCGTTGGATTTGTTCAGCTACAGCTGGGGCATCTTCGTTCCCGGCGCATGGCAATCGCCGAGTTTGCCTGAATGGACGGGCAATTATTTCTGTAAAGGCATAGAATGGGAACGTCGTTGTAATGTGGAGTTTTATGAAATCGACAACTCGGGTGTCAACCAAGAAGCGGGACTGCGCACCCATGGGGGTGCATCGAGGATGTATCAGCAGAAGGGCATGAAGATCTATGCTCGGGAGGAGTATGGCAAGAAACGCTTCAAGCACACGTTCTTTAGCGATACACCGATTGGCAATATCAAGCATTTCAACCTCAAGCCGTTCAGGGGCAGCAACTGGTTGCAGACGGGACTGAACGACGCTTTCTCCCATCGCGTGGCACGCTCACTGGATATCGATGTGTTGGGTACCCGTGCCGTTACCGTCTTCCTGAATGGTGAGTATTGGGGTATCTATTATATGGAAGAGGCGACGGATGGGCGTTATTTGGAGGACCATTATGACGTCAACCCCGATAGTTGCAATATCATCAAGAATTGGACGACCTTGGATGAAGGCGATGATACGGAATGGCGCAATCTTTATGACTGGATGGAGACCGCCGACTTGTCGCAGGCCGAGGACTACGACTACCTGTGCTCGAAAATCGACATGAATAATTTCATCGATTATCTCATCTTCGAGTTGTATTCCGCCAATGTCGACTGGCCGGCCAACAATCTCCGCTGCTGGCAAACCGATGACAGGAAGTGGCGGTGGATGTTTTATGATGGCGACGGTTGCTTCTTCCGCAATTGGGATGTGTTTGCCAATATCATCGACACCAGCGACCATGTCAATCCTTCCAATGCGACGTCTACGCTGTTTTTTCGTCGGTTATTGAAGAACGACGACTTCGTTGAAAGGTTGCGTTCCCGTTTTGGGGAACTGATGACCCATAGACTCAATTACACCTATACAGGTCCCATCTTAACCGCCATTCGTGAGGAAATCAAGGATGAGGTCCCCAACCAGTGCCATAGGTTTGGTTTCCCGACCTCCGAGTCTCTCTGGTCGGATCATGTGGACAGGATAGATGCATTTTTGCAAAGTCGTAATCAGAACATGGAGGCGCAAAGCGAAGCGTTCTTGAACGTCCTCTCCAACACGGAGCCCATCAACTTCACCTGTTATCCGAATCCTTTCTCTGACCAGTTGTATGTTTTGCTCTCTTCTGGAGGAAATAAGGAAGAGGAGGTGACGGTCGTTGACCTGATGGGGCGTTGTGTGTATCGCGAGAAAGTGCTGCTTGAGTGTGGCATGAACCATTTTGCCATACAATCCGAACTGCCTCCAGGTTTATATGTGTTGCGTATCGGTGGTCTAGCCCAAAGAATCGTGAGATATTAGGTTGTTTTCTGAATAGTTTAGGCGAAAATCCCTATTTTTGTCCTTTAAATCACCCCTATGAAAAGAAGTAGAAAAAAACTATGGTGGCTCTTGCTGCTGCTCTTGGGATTCTTATTAATGAAAACCAATTATTTCCGTCCAATGTCGAACTTTGGCCGTAATAAGACGGTCACCCTTGATATGGATATGGACAATGTCGTTTTGGAAGGCATCGCTTTGCCCTCCGTTCAGCAGACCAAAGACGGTTCGGGACTGTTCGAGTTCCGCTTTTTCACGCTGTCGAGGAAGTATAAATACTACAAAATTTACTACCAGAACGAAAGTTACAAGTTCGCTGATACCTTGCCGCTTGCCAACGAGAATTTCTACGGCAGTTGGGAGGACGTGAGCATTGGCTTCAAGCCCATTGAGCACCACCGTACACGTGACGCTTTCCGTATCGTGGGCAACCCGCGGGACGAAAGGATTTACTATGGTGCCGACCTCTCCGAAAACAGCTTCAGCGAGGAGCATGTGCAGCAAGTCATCCAAAGCATCCACAACGTGCCGGAATGGTACAACAGCATCGTGGAGAAAGCCGAGAAGAACGGCAGCAGCATCGATGAGCAACTTTACAAAGACGCCTTATGGGTCATCAACGACAACAGAAACCGAGGCGAGGTGAACCACCGCTGGAAACGCAACCCGCGCGTGGGTGAATACAGCTTCATCCTGGTGCTTTGCAAGGAAGAGGGCTTGAACGAAATCCCCGACTATGTGCAGCACATCGGGCAGACCGACGAAAACGGACAGTTTGTGAACCCTTACGGCTGGTTTGAGACACATCCCTCAAAAAACATCAAGGTCATTCGCTCGAAGCGCAAACTGAAGACCCGTGCCGTGATTGCTGTTGATAAAGGCGTGTTCATCGACGAATCAAAGGTAAATACTGTTGGTTACCAAATCGATAGCACCAGCTGTCATTGCGGCGCCGACGACAGTCTTTATCGCTCTGCTCTCTACGAACAGTTCTTCAGCGCGGTAAGCAGGCAATACACCTTACGCAACATCCCAGTCATCCAAGACATAGTAGGTGACAATCCCTATACCCGCGCCGATTATGAAGCCAACCGCAACCGTTTCGACAGCACCGAGTTGCAGATGAACTGGCCCGTGGTTTCTGAGACTCCTTGCCAAACGGTGCGCCTCGCCGACGACGAGAGCTATATCTCCCTCATTAATCCAGGCAACGACGACCTGAACAACCTGCACAAGGAATCGACAGGCATCCGCACCCGCGTGGGATTCACTTACGGCAAGTTCCGTGGCAAGATCAAGTTCCCAGTGATGCTCAACGACGAGAACATCTGGAACGGTCTAACGTATGCTTTCTGGCTCATCTACAGCGACAACCACGCTTGGAACAACCGCAGGCACGATGAAGCCGAAGGCGGCTATGTGGAAAAGAACGACGATTCGGAAAACCCCGTGCGCCATCCTGACTACCATTACTCGGAAATTGATATCGAGATTGTAAAAGCCTCGCGTTTCTGGCCTAAGAACTATTACGGCAAGCGGGCTGACAGCATCAAGGTAGTGGAAGACGAGACCCTGAACGATGATGTGATGTACTGCTGCACCAACTGGGACTTGGCGGTTCCCTCGCCCAAGTATTTCTCTTGGGGCATCGACAGCATCCCCTACGGCAAGGAACGCAAGTTTGAGACACTGCGCTGGTACAAGCTCTACAAGGCCCTCACCGAGCGTGCCCCAATGAGCAACAAAGCTTTCAAGGAGCCCTATTACTACTACGAAATCGAATGGCGTCCCACGGAAATCATCTGGCGCTTAGGTCCTAGTCCCGACAAGATGCGGGTGATGGGCTACATGAACAACGAGTTCACCTCCATACCCAACAATCAGATGAAGGCCATTGTCACACAAGAATACCATTATTCAGAATGGTGGCCCCCCATCGTGTGGGAGCAGGGGTTGATACCTTATAACAAAAGCGATATTGAAGGAAAGGTTTACGAGATTGTAGTGGAATAATCACGAACCTATTCAGTCCGTAGAGAAAAAATCGTATGAGTGGTCCTCGATTTGAAAAAACAAGCACTATCTTTGCACCAATTAAAACTAGGATGACATGATATTTGTTTTTGACCACAGGCTAATACATTTGAATATGCGTTTAAGGCTTTTCGGAACAGTGTTGTTATTGTTATGTTGTGGCGTCGTTTCGGCTCAGTCCGCGAAGCCCGTAGACGGCTATTATCGGGTGAAGTATCCGTGGAGTTACAATGGAGTTGTCTGGTCGTTTTCAGTGGGCATTCCTGAGAACGTCTATGACTTCTATAGGGAACGGACACATTACAATGATGATTTGATGCATTACATCTTGTCGGACTATGACCGTGACTATATCAGGGAAATCGTTAGTTCATTTCGTGCGGGTGGTGAGAAATGGGGACTTTCCGACCTCGACAATGTGTTCAACGTGGTCAGTTTTGTGCAATCGTTGAAATATGTCACCGATGCATCGTCAAAAGGAGAGGAGGAGTATGTCCGATATCCGATAGAGACCTTGGTTGATGCCGTTGGCGATTGCGAGGACGTGGTGATTCTAGCTGCTGCGATTCTGCATGAGATGGGCTACAAGGTGCTCTTGGTATTGCTGCCCGATCATTTGGCTTTGGCAATCCAATACGACAAGGTGTTTCCTGGAACCTGTTACAAATATGATGGTGACCTGTATTATTACCTTGAAATGACGGACAAAGGCTGGGATCTTGGTCAAATTCCTGACCGATACGAGTCAGCAACGGCAAAGCTGATACCTCTGGTCAGTCGTCCTTTGGCCCGCCTGATGTGGTGTGGTTACCAATATGCCTCATACAATACGGCGATGACGAGTGTTGATTTCGAACTGCAATGTACTGTTGAGAATTTCGGTCCAGGCACAACTTCGGGGATGTCAATGCGTGTGAGGATGAAGTCCGACAAGTATTCCGAAGAGGCTATTGTGGAGCATGTGTATGCTTTGCAGGATCTTCCTGAGGCGGGCAAAGCTACCTTCAAGGTGACGTTGCCCGTTCCCCGTCCAGCGCAAGGCGAATTGGAGTTCCTGTTAGAAGGTCAGAATTTCGTCACAGACACTTTAGTGGTCGAGGGCGTGGATCTGAAGTGAATTTTACTTCCTTTTTTTAGACCCCCTAAAAACAGGCACTCGAGTCAAAACATCGATTCACTCGAGTCAAGCGATGATTTCACTCGAGTGAAGCGAAAATTTCACTCAAGTGGATACTGTCCCAAAAAGTGTGTCTGTGCGTTGACGTGTAGAAAAAACCAAGGTTTTCTTTTTTATCCATTTTTAAACAGCTTCTAAATCGCCAAATAATCTTTCGAAATGCTCTTTAAACCAAAGCGGAGGATTGTTTGTAACTTCGTGTTTTCCGCTTTTTCTTATATGCAACGCCACTATTTTTCCAAATTTTCTGCTTTTCCAATTCTGAGGCTACAGTTCCGCTAATCCAATGTTCTGGCCAGTCTGGGTGTTCCCTTCGGAGATTCAAGGCGATTTTGTCGCCATCAAACGACTTGGTGCTGACATAGAAAGGGCAAAGACGGCTTTTCCCTGCACCATTGATGGGGGATTAACAAGTCTGATTTGTAATCCGACTCAAAACAGTCCCCATTGGTAGCCCGAAGAATACCATTATTCAGAATGGTGGCCCCCCATCGTGTGGGAGCAAGGGTTGATACCTTATAATAAAACGGATATTGAAGGAAGGGTTTATGAGATTGTGGTGGAATGATTAAAACAATTCCCCGTTCCGGAGCCTCTCGTTGACGACCCAGCGGGCGTCTTCTTCTAAGACTGTTTCGAATGTTTTGCCGTTCTCTGCTGCCTTGCCTTCCAAAAATTTGATGCTTTCGGGGTTATTGCGCCATTGGTTCTTCAGTTTCCCGACCTCAAACTCGATAATGGAAGCCGTATCCACTTGAATCTCTTGGCGCATCAAGGGGCGACCGAGCAATACATTCTCGGCTTCTTCGTCCAGGATGTCATCGAAGAGGCGACCGGTCCTTGAGGCTTGGATGCGCAAGGCAGTGCACCAGGGCTTGTCGTTGGCGATGGCATTGGCCTGTTGTGCCAAGGCGATGGCTTGGGTGTTGCGTATGGTCGGCATGGCTTCACCATCGAGGCCAGGGATGAGTTCGGGATCGTCTCTCAACGTTTTGACGGCGTAGTGGCGCAAAGTATCGTTGAAATCCTCGGGATGATACCAGTCGTAATGCCTCGCCTTGAAAGCGCTGTCGTTGCGCAGGCTGTCCATTACCCATGGAATCTGTGCGTCGAAGAGGCTGTCGCTGACGCAGAGGCGCAG
>LXOW01407652.1_pt1 | contig 49531 bp, 29 predicted proteins | sample 1368591 | NCBI WGS metagenome assembly LXOW01 (sample SAMN04884650, study PRJNA319009) | bovine gut metagenome | isolation source: Cow rumen | host: Bos taurus | place: Italy: Legnaro (PD) | collected 2014-07-09
TGGTTGTATTCATGAACAAGTGCGACCTCGTGGACGATCCTGAGATGCTTGACTTGGTAGAAATGGAGATGCGTGAGCTTCTGTCGTTCTACGATTTCGACGGCGACAATACTCCTGTTATCCGCGGTTCTGCCCTCGGCGCACTGAACGGTGTACCTGAGTGGGAAGACAAGGTTATGGAGCTTATGGATGCTTGCGACAACTGGATCCAACTTCCTGTTCGCGCCGTTGACAAACCGTTCCTGATGCCGGTTGAGGACGTATTCTCGATCACTGGTCGTGGTACCGTTGCTACGGGTCGTATCGAGACCGGTGTTGTTAAGGTAGGTGACGAGGTTCAGCTCATCGGTCTGGGTAGCGAAGGACGCAAGTCTGTTGTTACCGGTGTTGAGATGTTCCGCAAGTTGCTCGACCAAGGTGAGGCTGGCGATAACGTAGGTCTGCTCCTCCGTGGTATCGACAAGGACGAGGTTCAGCGTGGTATGGTATTCACCCACCCGGGTGTTGTTAAACCGTACAGCGAGTTCAAGGCTTCCGTTTATATCCTGAAGAAAGAGGAAGGTGGCCGTCACACTCCGTTCCACAACCACTATCGTCCNNGAGGGTCTGCGTTTCGCAATCCGTGAGGGTGGCCGTACCGTAGGTTCGGGTCAGATCACCAAACTGATTGACTAATTCGCTCGAACTAGTCAGCTAGACGACTAGGCAACTAGTCAACTAGAGAAAACCTCAACAAATCAACGAACTGCAAGGTTCGTTGATTTGAGAGGAGGGACAGCGGCGAGTTAAACGCGCGTAGCGGGTTTCAGTCTCGCAAGCTTGTCCCGACGAACGGAAGTCCTCCAATGGTAGGAGAGCGGTCTCCAAAACCGTCAATGTGGGTTCGATTCCTGCCTTCCGTGCTAAGGAAAGTACACTTGGCCGTTGGCTCTTAGCCATTAGCCGTCGGCTGTCAGCCGGTGGTGACCAAAGGTCAAAAGCCGATAGCCAAAGTTGAAATCCTATGTTACATGACATAGCTTCCAGTCTGACTTCAACAAGCGTTGAGGCCGGATTGTTGGCGCGGAATAGCGAAATATAAAAAATCTACTGATATGAGTCTTATTGATAACGTGAAAGAGTCGTACAACGAGATGGTACACAAAGTAAGTTGGCCGTCCTACAAAGAACTGACCCAGAGCGCAGCGTTGGTGCTGGTTGCTTCCATTATCCTTGCACTGGTTGTATGGGCTATGGATTGGTGCTTTGAAGAGTTGATGACTTTGATCTACGGCTTGTTCTAAGCTTCGCTAATTACGAATTAAAAATTACGAATTACGATGGCAGAGAATAATTACAAATGGTATGTGCTCCGTGCTATAGGCGGCAAGGAAAACAAGGTGAAAGAGTATATCGAAGGCGCCTTGGTAACCTCCAGCCTGTTCAAGGAGTACGTGTCGCAAGTGCTGCTTCCCACCGAGAAAGTGGTGAGCCAGAAGAATGGCAAGCGTACCGTCAAGGAGCGCAACAAACTGCCGGGCTACGTGCTGGTGGAGTGCAACCTGACGGACGAGTGCTATCCGCTGCTGCGCAACATCCCGAACGTTCTCGGATTCCTGAGCGAACCCGCCAGCATGCGTCCGAAACCCGTATCGCAGGAGGAGATCAACGCCATCGTAGGCGCTATCGACGACGAGTCGCTGGCTGCCGAGATGAACGAGACCTTCATCGTAGGCGAGAAGGTGAAAGTTACCGATGGTCCTTTCAACGGATTCAACGGCGTGATCAGCGAGGTAATGCAGGAGAAGCACAAACTGAAGGTCATCGTTACGATTTTCGACCGTCAGACTCCGTTGGAGCTCGGCTTCAACCAGGTAGAGATAGAGTAGAAGGCATGTTACGGGCCGCTTGACTACTCAATAGTTTATTATTAACACCGCAAGAGAACTCAAATTCGTAACACCCTCCAAATACCCGAAAAAGATTGTGCAAGCAATGTTTTTCGGAGAGCGGAGGCAATCGAGCTCTTTATGTCGCAGAGCGACATCGTATAGCGAGATTTGCCGAACGCGAGTTCGCCCGTATTGCAAAAACTATTAACAAAAGTATTATGGCTAAAGAAATTGCCGGATTTATTAAACTTCAGATCAAGGGTGGCGCTGCCAACCCTGCACCTCCGGTAGGACCTGCACTGGGTTCGAAGGGTGTGAACATCATGGAGTTTTGCAAACAATTCAATGCCAGAACTCAGGACAAGGCAGGTAAGGTATTGCCTGTTGTAATCACTGTGTATGCAGACAAGTCGTTCGACTTCATCGTTAAGACTCCTCCTGTAGCTGTTCAGCTGCTTGAGGCTGCCAAGGTGAAGAGCGGATCGGCTCAGCCTAACCGTCAGAAAGTCGCTTCTATCACGGAGGAACAATGCCGCCAGATAGCCCAGGACAAGATGGTTGACCTGAACTGCTTCACCGTAGAGAGCGCTGAGAAGATGGTACGCGGTACAGCGCGTAGTATGGGTATTACCGTTAAATAATTAAAACTTCAATCACTATTATGGCAAAATTGACAAAGAATCAAAGACTTGCTGCTGAGAAGATTGAAGCAGGTAAAGTCTATACCATCGCGGAAGCTGCCGCATTGGTAAAAGAGATCACAACTACAAAGTTTGACGCTTCGGTAGATATCGACGTCCGTCTGGGCGTTGACCCCCGTAAAGCCAACCAGATGGTTCGCGGCGTGGTAAGCCTGCCCAACGGAACGGGTAAGGTTGTCCGCGTTCTCGCCCTGTGTACGGCTGACCAGGAGGCTGCTGCCAAAGAGGCCGGTGCAGACTATGTAGGCCTGGATGAGTACATCGAGAAAATCAAAGGTGGATGGACAGACATTGACGTTATCATCACCATGCCGCAGATCATGGGTAAGATCGGTGCGCTGGGCCGTATCCTCGGTCCCCGTGGCTTGATGCCTAACCCCAAGAGCGGTACGGTAACGATGGACGTTGCCAAGGCTGTTAAGGAAGTAAAGCAAGGTAAGATCGACTTCAAGGTTGACAAGTTCGGTATCCTGCACACCAGTATCGGTAAGGTCAGCTTCACCGCTGAGCAGATTGCCGAGAACGCACGTGAGTTTATCGACACCGTTATCAAGCTCAAACCGGCTGTCAGCAAGGGCGAGTACATCAAGAGCGTTTATCTCTCCAGCACAATGAGTCAGGGTATCAAGGTTGATCCGAAATCATTCTAACTATTAAACATCGAAAGGTATGAAGAAAGAAGATAAAAACCTCGTGATTGCTGCTCTGGAAGAGCAACTGGCTCAATACCCTCATTTCTACATCACGAACATCGAGGGCCTGAATGCTGAGAAGACCAGCGCACTGCGCCGCCAGTGCTTCAAGAGCGACATCAAGCTTGTAGTGGCCAAGAACACGCTGCTGCAGAAGGCTCTTGAGAACAAGGGCGTTGACGCACAGATCTTCGAGGCGCTCAAGGGCAACACCGCACTCATGCTTACCGCTACCGGTAACGCTCCTGCCAAACTGATCAAGGAGTTCACCAAAGGCGACAAGAGCGAGTGCCCGAAGCCTTACCTGAAGGCCGCTTATGTTGAAGAGACTGTATATGTAGGTGCACAGAACCTCGAGTTCCTGGCTACTATCAAGTCGAAGAACGAACTTATCGCAGACCTCGTTGCTCTGTTGCAGTCGCCTGCTAAGAACGTTATTTCCGCCCTGCAGAGCGGTGGCAACACCATCCACGGTGTACTGCAGACCCTCGGCGAGCGAGCTGAATAAAACTAGGAGCCTAGGACACCAGGAGCCTAGGGGACTAGAAAAAACAATTAATTAACTGAAATAATAAACATTTAAAATTTATACAACAATGGCAGATCTGAAAGCTTTTGCTGAACAATTGGTTAACCTTACGGTTAAGGAAGTTAACGAGCTCGCTCAAATTCTGAAGGACGAGTATGGTATTGAACCCGCTGCTGCTGCAGTTGCAGTTGCTGCTCCTGCTGCAGGTGCTGACGCTCCCGCAGCTGAGGAGAAGACATCGTTTGATGTTATCCTGAAATCAGCCGGTGCTCAGAAGCTCCAGGTGGTTAAGGCTGTTAAAGAGCAGACCGGTCTCGGCCTGAAAGAGGCTAAGGACATCGTTGACGCCGCTCCCGCAGCCGTTAAGGAAGGTGTTGACAAAGCTACCGCTGAGGCCCTGAAGAAGGCTCTCGAAGAGGTAGGTGCTGAGGTAGAACTCAAGTAATACACCCGCCTAACCGATTAGGTAGGTTTAGTCCCTCACGGGGGACTAAACCTTTTCTGCTGAAAAGAGAGGAATGTAAAATTCTGTTAATATCAGCACAAATTATAGATGGATTGTTAAATTCCGTTAAAATTAAACCATTTGTCCAATGGCATCTACCAACACAACAAAGAGAGTCAACTTTTCTGCTATGCAACAGCAGATGCCTTTCCCTGACTTTCTGGAGATACAATTGAAGTCCTTCCATGACTTTGTTCAGATGAACTCGACGCCCGAGCAGCGTAGGAAGGAAGGGTTGTACCGCGTGTTCCAGGAGAACTTCCCCATTACCGACACGCGTAACAACTTCACGCTCGAATTTCTGGACTATTACGTTGACCCGCCCCGTTACACCGAACAGGAGTGTATCAAGCGCGGATTGACGTACAGCGTTCCATTGAAGGCCAAACTGAGCCTTACATGCAGCGATCCTGATCATGAAGATTTTGATGCTGTAGTACAAGACGTATATCTGGGTACTATTCCCTATATGACCGAGAAGGGTACGTTCGTCATCAACGGCGCCGAGCGCGTTGTTGTAAGCCAGTTGCACCGCTCGCCGGGCGTATTCTTCGGCACGAGCATGCACTCGAACGGCACGAAACTCTATTCGGCACGTATCATCCCGTTCCGCGGTTCGTGGATCGAGTTCGCCACGGACATCAACAACGTGATGTACGCTTATATTGACCGTAAGAAAAAACTGCCGGTAACCACACTGCTCCGTGCCATCGGTTTTGAGAGTGACAAGGACATCCTTGACTGCTTCAACCTGGCCGAGGAGGTGAAGGTCACTCCGTCGAACAAGGAGGCGATGATCGGTCGCCGTCTGGCAGGTAACGTGATGAAGACCTGGACAGAGGACTTCGTGGACGAGGATACCGCCGAGGTGGTAACCATCGAGCGTAACGAAGTGGTTATCGAGCGCGAGACGGAGATCACCGAAGAGGTGTTCGACCGCATCATCGAGTCCGGCACAAAGACCGTGCTGCTGCACAAGGATGAGAACAACGAGAGCGATTACTCCATCCTGTTCAACACCCTGCAGAAGGACCCTGCCCGTTCGGAGAAAGAGGCGGTGCTGTACATCTATCGTCAGATCCGTAACGCAGAGCCTGCCGATGACGCAACGGCTCGTGAGACGATCATGAACCTGTTCTTCTCCGACAAGCGTTATGACCTGGGAGAGGTAGGCCGTTACCGCATCAACCACAAGCTGAACATGACCATCCCGATGGAGACACGCGTGCTGACCAAGGAGGATATGATTGAGATTATCAAGTTCCTCGTTCAGCTCATCAACTCCAACGCCGAGGTGGACGATATCGACCACCTGTCGAACCGTCGTGTCCGCACCGTAGGCGAGCAGATCTACAACCAGTTCGGTATAGGTCTGGCACGTATGGCACGTACCATCCGTGAGCGTATGAACGTCCGTGACACGGAGGTGTTCACCCCGACCGACCTGATCAACGCCAAGGCTATCACCAGCGTCATCAACTCGTACTTCGGTACGAACGCCCTGAGCCAGTTCATGGACCAGCAGAACCCGCTGGCCGAGATCACCCACAAGCGCCGTATGTCGGCCCTTGGTCCCGGCGGTCTGAGCCGTGAGCGTGCAGGCTTCGAGGTACGTGACGTACACTATACACACTACGGCCGTCTGTGTCCTATCGAGACACCGGAAGGACCGAACATCGGTCTTATCTCTTCGCTGTGTATCTATGCGAAGATCAACGACCTCGGCTTCATCGAGACTCCGTACCGCAAGGCAAAGGACGGTGTGGTGGACCTGAACAACGACCATGTTGTATATCTGAGCGCCGAGGACGAGGAGGCGAACTACGTAGCACAAGGTAACGCGCCGCTTGACGAGAACGGACACTTCATCCGCAAGAAGGTTAAGGCCCGTCACCTCGACGACTTCCCCGTTGTGCCGCCCGAGCAGATCAACCTCATGGACGTTGCTCCGTGTCAGATCGCTTCTATCGCAGCCGCACTTATCCCGTTCCTGGAGCACGATGATGCCCACCGTGCGTTGATGGGATCGAACATGATGCGCCAGGCCGTACCTCTGCTGCGCAACGAGGCGCCTATCGTAGGTACCGGTATCGAGGAGCAGCTGGCTAACGACAGCCGTACGCAGATCGTAGCCGAAGGCGAAGGCGTGGTAACCTACGTGGACGCCAGCGTCATCAAGGTGCACTACGACCGCTCGGAGGAAGAGGAGTTCATCAGCTTCGTTTCCTCGGAGAAGGAGTACAAGCTGCCCAAGTTCGAGAAGACCAACCAGAATACCACCATCGACCTGCGTCCGGTAGTCCGCAAGGGCGACCATGTGACCAAAGGCCAGTTGCTGACCGAGGGTTATGCAACCGAGAGCGGCGAGCTGGCTCTGGGCAAGAACCTGATGGTGGCATACATCCCCTGGAAAGGTTACAACTACGAGGATGCCATCGTGCTGAGCGAGAAGATGGTTCGCGAAGATATGTTCACATCCGTTCACGTGGTCGAGCAGCTGCTTGACGTACGTGAGACCAAGCGCGGTCTGGAGGAGTTCACGGCGGACATCCCGAACGTGAGCGACGACACCACGAAGGATCTGGACGAGAACGGTATAGTACGTATCGGTGCATCCATCAAGCCGGGTGACATCATCATCGGTAAGATCACGCCTAAGGGCGAGAGCGATCCTTCGCCGGAGGAGAAGTTGCTGAAGGCCATCTTCGGCGACAAGGCCGGTGACGTGAAGGATGCATCCCTGAAAGCTTCGCCCTCACTGGACGGCGTGGTGATTGACAAGAAACTGTACATGCGTGCGCAGAAGGACCGCAAGGCCAAACTGGCTGACAAGGAGCTGCTGCTGAAGATGGATACGAAGTTCGAGGCACAGGCTGACGAACTGAAGACCATTCTGGTGGACAAACTCGCTCTGCTGCTCAAGAACCTGAAGAGCAACGGCGTGAAGGATATAGTGGACACCGACCTCGTACCCAAGGGTCAGTTGTTCTCGCGCGAACTGCTGGAGTCTATCGACTATGCTACCGTTCTGCTGGACAACTGGACGAACGACGAGCACAAGAACGACCTCGTGCGCCGTTGCATCCTCAACTACCTGACCAAGTACAAGGAGATGGAGGCCGAACTCAAGCGCGAGCGCTTCAACCTCACCATCGGCGACGAACTGCCTACAGGTATCATCCAGCAGGCGAAGGTGTATATCGCCAAGCGTCGTAAGATCCGCGTGGGTGACAAGATGGCCGGTCGTCACGGTAACAAGGGTATCGTATCCAAGATCGTGCGCGTAGAAGATATGCCGTTCCTGGCTGACGGTACACCGGTGGATATCGTATTGAACCCGATGGGTGTGCCTTCACGTATGAACATCGGTCAGATCTTCGAGGCCGTGCTCGGTTGGGCAGGTCGTGAACTGGGCGTCAAGTTCGCTACGCCTATCTTCGACGGCTGCTCGCTGGAGGAACTTGACGAATGGACCGACAAGGCCGGTCTGCCGCGTGCCGGCAAGACGCAGCTCTATGACGGTGAGACGGGCGAACCGTTCGACCAGATGGCTACCGTCGGTGTGACCTACTTCATGAAGCTCGGTCACATGGTTGACGACAAGATGCACGCCCGTTCGATCGGTCCGTACAGCTTGATCACCCAACAGCCGCTCGGCGGTAAGGCGCAGTTCGGTGGACAGCGTTTCGGTGAGATGGAGGTTTGGGCGCTCGAAGCACACGGCGCCGCACATACTCTCCAGGAGATCCTGACCGTTAAGTCCGACGACGTGATGGGTCGTGCACGCACCTACGAGGCTATCGTCAAGGGCGAGAACTTCCCGACACCGGGTATCCCCGAGTCACTCAACGTATTGCTGCATGAGTTGCAAGGTTTGGCTCTATCAATTACACTTGAATAATTAAATTGAAGAATTATGGCTTTAAGACAAGATAATAAGAAATCCGGCTTCACCAAGATCACTATTGGTCTGGCTTCGCCGGAAGAGATCATGAACATCTCCAGTGGCGAGGTGCTCAAGCCCGAGACTATCAACTACCGTACCTACAAGCCGGAGCGTGATGGTCTGTTCTGCGAGCGTATTTTCGGTCCGACCAAAGATTACGAGTGTAACTGCGGTAAGTACAAACGTATCCGTTACAAAGGTATCGTCTGCGAGCGTTGCGGCGTGGAGGTTACGGAGAAGAAAGTGCGTCGTGAGCGCATGGGTCACATCAAGCTGTGTGTGCCTGTAGCTCACATCTGGTACCTGCGTTCGCTGCCTTCGAAGATTGCTGCACTGCTCGGCGTGCCGACCAAGAAACTCGAGTCGGTCATCTACTACGAGAAGTACATCGTTGTACAAGCCGGTGTGATGAACGGCGAGGAGTTCGGCAGTGATCACGACCTGATAGAGGACAAGGTTCTTCTGGAGGAAGAGGAGCTCGCCGAGATCATGAGCCGTCTGCCCGAAGGCAACCGCGAACTGGAGGACGCCGATCCGCAGAAGTTCATTGCCAAGATGGGTGCAGAGGCTATCTATGACCTGCTGGCCAAGATTGATCTGGATGCACTGGCTGACGAACTTCGTCACCGCGCCGACACCGACAGTTCCAACCAGCGCAAGCAGGAAGCCCTGAAGCGTCTGCAGATTGTTGAGGCGTTCCGCGCCTCGCAGGGCAGGAACCACCCCGAGTGGATGGTGCTGAAGGTTATCCCAGTTACACCTCCGGAGCTCCGTCCGTTGGTACCGCTGGACGGCGGACGTTTCGCTACGTCTGACCTGAACGACCTCTACCGTCGTGTTATCATCCGTAACAACCGTCTGCGCCGCCTGATTGAAATCAAGGCTCCGGATGTTATTCTCCGTAACGAGAAGCGTATGCTCCAGGAGGCAGTGGACAGCCTGTTCGACAACAGCCGCAAGACCACAGCCATCAAGAGTGAGGCCAACCGTCCGCTGAAGTCCTTGAGCGACAGCTTGAAAGGCAAGCAGGGACGTTTCCGTCAGAACTTGCTGGGTAAACGTGTGGACTTCTCCGCCCGTTCGGTTATCGTGGTAGGTCCTGAGCTGAAGATGCACGAGTGCGGTCTGCCCAAGGAGATGGCTGCCGAGCTGTACAAGCCGTTTATCATCCGCAAGCTCATCGAGCGCGGTATAGTTAAGACGGTTAAGTCGGCGAAGAAGATTATCGACCGTCGCGACCCCGTTATCTTCGAGATTCTCGAGCATGTGATGGAGGGACACCCCGTACTGCTGAACCGTGCACCTACCTTGCACCGTCATGGTATCCTGGCCTTCCAGCCGCGAATGATTGAGGGTAAGGCTATCCAGTTGCATCCGCTGTCCTGCGCCGGCTTCAACGCCGACTTCGACGGTGACCAGATGGCCGTGCACCTCCCGTTGAGCAACGAGGCTATCCTGGAGGCACAACTGCTGATGCTCGGATCGCATAACATCCTTGACCCGGCTAACGGTAATCCTATCACTGTTCCTTCGCAGGACATGATTCTCGGTCTGTATTACATCACCAAGGAGCGTGCCGGTATGAAGGGTGAGGGACTGACGTTCTACAGCGAAGAGGAGTGCACCATTGCCCTGAACGAGGGCAGAGTGGATATCCACGCCAAGGTGCGCGTACGTATCAAGGAGATGGTTGACGGCCAGCTGACACAGCATATCATCGAGACCACTCCGGGTCGTGTGATGGTTAACCAGTACATGCCGAAGGAGATCGGTTTCCAGAACATGGTACTCAAGAAGAGTGCTGTCAAGAACATTATCTCCAAGGTTATCAAGACCTGCGGTGTGGCTCGTACGGCCAAGTTCCTCGACGATATCAAGGACCTCGGTTACTACATGGCCTTCAAGGGCGGTTTGAGCTTCAACCTCAACGATATCCTTATCCCTGAGGAGCGTGCCGACCTTATCGCCAAGGGTAATGCCGAGGTGGAGGCTATCACCGAGAGCTACAACTTCGGTGAGATGTCCGACGACGAGCGTTACAACAAGGTGGTTGACACCTGGGGACGTATCGACAACGAGGTGACCGACATCCTGATGAAGCACATGCAGGAGGCAGACCAAGGTTTCAACTCCGTATACATGATGATGGATTCAGGTGCCCGTGGTAACAAGCAGCAGATCAAGCAGCTGGCCGGTATCCGTGGTCTGATGGGTAAACCTCAGAAAGCCGGATCGACTGACACGCGTACCTCTATTGAGAACCCAGTGTTGGCGAACTTCAAGGAAGGCATGTCCGTGCAGGAGTACTTCATCTCGACTCACGGTGCCCGTAAGGGTCTGGCCGATACGGCGTTGAAGACTGCCGACGCAGGTTATCTGACCCGTCGTCTGGTGGACGTATCACACGATATGATTATTACCGAGGAGGACTGCGGTACGCTACGTGGACTGGTAGCACGTGCTATCAAACAGAACGACACCGTGGTGGCTACTCTGTCGCAACGTATATTGGGACGCGTTAGTGTTCATGATATCGTTGACGAGGACAACAACCTCATCGTAGCAGCAGGCGAAGAGATCCGCGAGGCAGCCTGCGATGCTATCGAGCGCGCAGGTATTGAGGAAGTGGAGATCCGTTCCGTCCTCACTTGCGAGGCCAAACACGGTTTGTGCGCCAAGTGCTACGGCCGTAACCTTGCTACACGACTCATGGTACAGAAGGGCGAGGCTGTCGGCGTGATTGCCGCACAGGCTATCGGTGAGCCGGGTACACAGCTGACACTGCGAACCTTCCACTCCGGTGGTCTGGCAGGCGGTGCTACGGCTGAGAACACCTACTCGCTGCCGCATGCAGGTATAGTGGATATCGAGGAACTGCGTACTATCAAGACCGAGGCCGGTGACATGATTGTTGTCAGCCGTCTGAACGAGCTCCAACTGAAGGACGAGAAGACCGGTGTGGTACTCAACACGTTCAATATCCCGTACGCTTCCAAGCTGTTCATCGAGCCGGGACAGAAGTACGACAAGGGCACCCTCGTCTGCGAGTGGGACCCGTACAAGGCTTCACTGGTTATCGAGCAGGCTGGTACATTGCGCTATCAGGATGTAATCGAAGGTGTCACCTGCAAGAGTGAGACCGACGAGCAGACCGGTAAGCGCGAGGTCAGCATCACCGATAGCAGGGACAAGACCAAGATGCCTACGGCTAACATCGTGGACAAGGAAGGCAATATCCTCCGCTCGTACAACCTGCCTGTCAAGGCAACGCTTGTACACAACGACGGCGAAGAGGTTAAGGTCGGCGACCTGCTGTTCACCAACACCCGTTCGTTCGGTTCGGCAGGTGATATTACCGGTGGTCTGCCCCGTGTTACCGAGTTGTTTGAGGCGCGTAACCCGTCCAATCCTGCTATCGTGGCGGAGATTGACGGTGAGATCAGCTTCGGCAAGATCAAGCGCGGCCAGCGCGAGCTGACCATCACCTCCAAGCTCGGTGAGACGAAGTCGTACCTGATACCTCTGTCCAAGCAGATCCTTGTTCAGGAAGGTGACTACGTACGTGCCGGTGTGCCTCTGTCAGACGGTGCCATCACTCCGGAGGATATCCTTGCTATCAAGGGCCCGACGGCTGTACAGGACTACATCGTCAACGAGGCGCAGAACGTCTATCGTATGCAGGGTGTGGAAATCAACGACAAGCACTTCGAGATTATTGTGCGTCAGATGATGCGCAAGGTTGAGATTATCGATGCAGGTGACACCCGCTTCCTGGACAACCAGGTTGTTGACAAGCGTGACTTCATCGAGGAGAACGACCGTATCTGGGGCAAGAAAGTCGTTGAGGACGCCGGTGACAGTGAGGTTCTCCGCGAGGGCCAGATCATCACCGCACGCCGTCTGCACGACGAGAACTCGACGCTCCGCCGCAAGGACAAGAAACTCGTTCAGGTGCGTGACGCCAAGAGCGCAACCGCCAAGCAGATCCTGTTAGGTATCACGCGTGCCGCTCTGGGTACGAAGTCGTTCATCTCGGCTGCTTCGTTCCAGGAGACCACGAAGGTGCTCAACGAGTCCGCTATCCAAGGCAAGATTGACTACCTGGAGGGCATGAAGGAGAACGTTATCTGCGGTAACCTCATCCCGGCAGGTACCGGTCTGCGCGAGTTCGGCAAGCTGGTGGTTCATAACTCAGCAGAGTATGCCGCCATGCAGGCAGCCCGTCTGGCTCAGGAATACGAACCCACCACGCAGATGCGTGAATTCTAATAGGGCTACAATGTGTAAACAAAAATGCAGGCTTTCACGGTCTGCATTTTTGTTTTTATACTAGTTGCTTGTATATTCGTAGAATTGTCCACAAACGGTATTTTGTCAGGAAGCGGGTCAGCCTGACACCTCGTATGAGGGACAACTGCGGGTGGTGTGCTTCGGCTTCCGGAAAAAGGCCGGCATAACGTTTACATGTACTGATGTCTTTGCAGAAATGCAGGAGGCTGATTTTGTCGGATAGCTTCTGCCTGTCGGTCAGTATGCGGTAGCGGTCTGTCAGTCCTCGTTGAGCGAGATATGCATCGGCAAGCTCCCAATAGAGTTTCAGGCAACGGAAATGTTTGTCCGTCTTGTTGTAGGAAATAGAGCCATCATGCAGTATGTAGTGGTATAGTGGCTGAGGAATGACATCTATGTAGCGTGCCGCACCCGAAAGATAAAGCAGAACAATGCGGTCTTCCAGATAATCCATACCTTCCGGTGCAAAGCTCACCTCAGGCATTGAGAACAGTGACCTGCGAACCAGTTTGCCGCTCAGTCTGCAAATCCTGTCTTCAAGAGCCTCAAGCAGGAAGTCGTTATGCTGAAAAGGAACAGGTGTGTTTGTAACCTGCTTTCCCGAACTTTTCTCATCTAAATATCCTCCTATAACGATGTCGCAGCAGTGTGTATTGCATGCTTGGTACAGGCGTTTCACCATATTAAGCTCGATGTAGTCATCAGAGTCCACACAGAGAATATACTCTCCTGTTGCCGCCTCGATGCTGACACGCCGCGTGTATGCCAAACCGTGATTACTGTCGTTGTGCAGGATATGTATTTGTGCTTTTCGTTGGGGATAGCCGGCAATGACTGACTGGATAACGTCTAGAGATTTGTCGGTAGAGCAGTCGTCCACAATGACGTATTCGATGTTCGCATATGTCTGCTTCAGAAGCGAATGCATACATCGTTCAACGTAGGCTTCTACGTTATAGACGGGAACGCATATTGAAATGAGCGGATTCATATCCTGTTGTATAATTTGTGCCGGGAATAGTATCTGCAGAAGAATACTTCAACAAATCCCGACAGCATAAGTCCCAAAGCGACCATCATGATATGATTCCAGAGCAAGAGTCCTGCGAGTGCGAACAGTACGCATGTAGCAAATGCAATGATCTGGTTGATAGTGATGATATAATAGCGGTTCGCAGGGATAAATACGAAATTAATGTACGCTCCCACTACCAACCATGTATAAATGCTGGTGCTGAGCATAGCGGTAATGTAAACCGCATCAATCATCTGCTGTCCGCCCAAAATTAGCACAGCCGGATAGCTGAGCAGTGCAATCACGGCAGTGAAGCAGGCGCCAATTCCCCGTTCGTACTTCAATATGCGCTGTACGCGCTCGGGTGTGGCGTTAGCTACGACTTCGGGGAAGAGTGCGGCGTTGATGTTCTGTGTGAAGTAGCGAGGGATGGTAATAATCTTCTCGGCCAGGTCATAGACCGCCACCTCACCTACGCCGAAGAACTGCTTGATAATTGTCTTGACGGACAATGATTTCAGCACGCCAGTAATGGAGGTGGCAAAGAAGGGCGTTGCGTCACTAATCAGCCTTTTGAGCCGTTGTTGAGTAATCCGTTGTAATCGTATTCCATCCTGCAGAAGGTAGAGATAGGATATGAGTGTGCCGGTTACGATAGAAGCCATAACAATGAGTGCGTAGCGGTTGATATGTTCCGGAGTGCGTACAAGCCAGATGATCAACGGTATGGTGGCGATGCGCAGAGTGAGGTTGATGTAGGTAACATGCTTCATCTTTTTAAGTCCCTGAAAGTACCAGACAGGAAACAGACTTGTAGCTGCGAGCTGGATGAATGTGACAAGGCATAACAGGGAGTTGTTGTGCATGAACGGTATGAACCATACGAAAAGTGCGAACACAAGCCCACATGCGGCAATCAGGCACAACTTGAGCGTAAGCACACTTGTGACAATACGGCTGCGTTCGAGCAGATCCTCACGTGCTTCCACTATTGCTTTTGCGCAAGGAGAATCGAAGCCGAAGTCCATGATTACCTGAAAGAATGTGGCAATAGTGAAGGCATAGACGTACGTGCCGTATGCCACCTTGCCTGTCATACGGATGACATACGGGTAGATAATCAGTCCGATCAGGGCACTTAGAATGCTGAGAGCCGTCATGAATGAGTAGTTCTCAAGGACTTTCGTCTCTCGTAGCCGTTGTATTATGTGTAACGTCACAAGTCTATCGGTTCGTTAATGCGTGTTCGTAGATTTGCGTGAACTGCTTGCCTACAGAAGCGTAGGCGTATTGCAGTCCGAATTGGCGGATTGTGCTGCGGTCGTACTCCTGACAGTGGTCGAGCATCCTGTCCATAGCCAGCATGAGGGCATTGTCATCATGCGGTGGAACGAGAATGCCACATGAGTCATTAATCATCTCGGGTATGCCGCCAGCCAGGGTGGAGATGACCGGTACGCCTTTGGCGAGGCTTTCGGAGAGGACCACCGGTGCGTTCTCGTAGTTGGAAGGAAGGATAAATACATCCGCTTTGTCGAACTCGTCGGACACCTGTTGCGGCGTGAGTTCACCGGTCCAGATGAGCATGCCTTCTGGGAAGTCAAGTGCGTCGGCGTAGGCGCGCACATCCGAGTAATCAATACCCGTTCCGACGAGAAGAAGCCGCCAGTCCCGGCGCTTGCGTGACAGCAGTTGCGCTGCACGGAGCAGGCCTTTCACGTTCTTGGCGCGCTCGTCAAAACAGCTGACGTGAAGCAGGGTCTTCGATATGTCGATATCCCGGGATTTCGTGACTTCGAGATTTTGAGGTTCCGAATAGAAGAAATCATCGACCACATTGTTGATTTTCCGGCAGTCGTGGTGTGTGAGTCCGCAGGATTGCATGGCAGAAGCCAGACGATTACTGACGCACAGCAGTACTGATGCCTGCCGGACGATTGATGCGTAGAGGCGGCGTTTGAAGGCCGGCATACGCATGAACTGTCCGTTCTCGGGCAGGTAGCCGCTCCAGTGCTCGACGATGATATACGGAATATTGTAACGCCGTTTGAGCCACAATGCCAACAGGCCTTGCTTCTGCACGACGTTGAGTTGTACGACATCCGGCAGTCCCCAAGTCTTTTTAAGCCGGTGCCACCTCTTGATTGTGTCCAGCCATCCTTGCGAATGGATAACCTGTACGTCCACCCCCTGTGCGCGCACGGCGTCAGCGTGCTTCTGCACAAACAGGCCTGCCATAGCGTCACGCTCTGACGGGTACCAAGGAGTGAGATACAGGACTTTCATCTTAATACTTCTTCAATTTCTCCAGCCACTTGTTCAGCCATAGCAACAGTGCGAACGACGGCCTGTACAGTTTGCAGACGCTGCAGTATGCGGCAGGCTTTGCGCCGAACTGCCGGTAGTGGCTGGCGATGCCGTCGCTGTCATTGCCACCTTCGAAGTCAAACTGCAAGCCTTTCTCTTTGGCGAGGCGGATTGCCTCGTCCGCCAGGCGTGCGGAGGCGCCTGTATCGGCTGCTGAGGGCAGGTAGGCGGGGATAAGGTAGTATAGGTAGCGCTTGTCCCACACAACAAAGGCTGCGGCTACGGTCTGTAGTGAGTTATCGCCGTTCTGCCGTGTGATGCGCATAATGGCTGAATTGCCGGCGCGTCTCGTCTTGCGCTCCAGTACGAGCAGAAACTCGCGCGAGTAGGAGAGTTTGTGGTTGCGTTCGCCCATGCATTGCTTGTGGAAACCATAGAATTCCTCGGCACTCATGTCGAAATCAACCTGCAGGTCTTCTGCTTTGTGCAACTGGCGTTTCTTGTTCTTGGAAAAAGTGTCTTCGGGGGCTTCGATAGCTGTCAGGTCATCTATGCGGTAGGTGACGCGCTGTTCGACCTTCAAGCCTTGTTCAGCCAGCCAGTGTGGCAGAGGATTGCCGGTAGGGAAGTGCTGGTAGTAGTATGCAATGTGCATCGCCCGGAGTTTCTGGGCAATCACTTTGGCCAGTTGCTTCTGCAGGTCAGGCGAACCGAAGATGTCGCTGTTCATCCATACGCCTCCGTAGATGGTCATCTGAGGCATAAGGATAAACTGATAGCCCAACCGCTTGCGCAGCAGGTATGGCATAGCCGCGACGATCTCGTTGTCCGCCTCGGTTGCTTCCGCCTGTACGGCTTTCTTGCGCCGCCACCAGCCAGTTGCTTGCAGTTCGCTGCGTGTGATGAGCATCACGTCCCACTGCTTGCCGGCACACACCGCTTCCAGCCACCAGGGCTGCAACATGACAGGCATGTCAGGAAACTGCCGGATGAAGGTTTCGTATTGTTCTTTTGCTGTCATAAGTTGAGATATCCGTTAAATGTTGTAAGCTATCGGGAGCCTGATTATGACCACTGATTTCTTGCATTCGGGCACAAAGTTACGAAAAAATTCTGATATTTGCAAATATAGTCACTTTTTTTTGCCGTATGTTTGCATTTATGAGAAAAATTTTGTACTTTTGCACGTTTTTCGATTAATCTTATAAACTACAAGTTAATATCATGAATCGTTTATCCATTCTTTTGTGTACGCTACTGCTGCCGGTGTATCTGCTGGCAGGCGTAACGACTTATACATTTACTTCCCTCAAATGGGCGAGCAAGGTCGGCGCCACAGTGTGTGACGGCGTTTCGGACGGCTGGGTGTGTGACAAGGAGGCCACGGACTACAATGCCGGGCGCATCTATGCCGACGGGTCGTTGAACAGTGCCGGCGTAGGCGTGAAGACCGGCACGAGCGGTGCGGGTGCGACATCCGTGCTTGAGTTTGAGGACGTGCGGCGCGTCACGGTGAACTTCTGCCAGAACAGCAGCAAAGGCAAAGGCGCGATATATGTCAAGGTCGGAGACAACGAGCCGCAGTGTATAACCGTAACCAAACCCGCGTCCAGCGGTGCAGGTACGCTGAACCGCGACTCGGTGATAAACTTCGCCACGTCGCAAACGGGTAAGATCAAGTTCTGGGTGGAGTGTACGGAAAACGCCATCTATATCAACTCGATAACCGTGCGTTCCGCCAACGGCGGCAGTTCGGTGTTCACGATGGCTACGTATCAGCTGGTGACGGATATTGCGCAACTGGAGGACTCCGATCAGGTGATAATCGGCGTATATAAGGACGGCGTGGACTATGTGATGGGTTATTTCGACGAATGGGAGAGCGCTAACAATATTCATGCTGTCAAAGCGCGCTATTCAGCCGACCGCTCGCAGGTGGATGAGGACGAACGTGCCGTATATACGCTGCGCATAGCCGAACTGAACGGACAGACCGCTTATGTTTTCCAGGATGAGTTGCGTTACGAGGAGGCGTATCTGGTGGCGTCAGGCGGACAAACGAAGAACCGTCTGGCGGTCTGGACGGACGTTGTGGACGAAGGCACGTACGGCAACTACGGCTTCTGGGATATACAGATTGAGAACGGCGGTGAGGCGGTGATAACGAACATGGGTAACAGCAAGTCGAAGATTATCCAGTACAATGCGTCAAACAACCCCACGCTGTTTGCGTGCTATGCCGACCGTTCGCAGACGGCGGTGTGCCTGTACCGGCGCGTGGAGGCGATGGGTGACGTGCCGGCAATTGTGGCTCCGTTCGTGAACTTCGGCACAACGATAGAAACGCAGGGAACGCGTACGATACAGGTGAATGCCAACCGTCTGAACGAGGACATCCAGGTATCGCTGGTGAAAGGCGAGGTGTTCAGCGTGTCGGCCGACGTGCTGGACCGCGACGGTGATGTGCTGACAATCAGTTATGAAGCACCGGAGGCCGGGAACTATGCCGATACGTTGCTGTTGCGTTCGGGCGATGTGGAGACACGTGCGGCTGTGGTGCTGCACAGGATTCAGCCTATGCCGGTTGTCGAGGCGGTGCGTCAGGCGGACTACAGCATGGTTTATCTGAACGAGGTGACGGTGACCAAGAAGTACGACAACTATATTTATGTTCGTGACGAAACAGGTTCGATGCTCCTGTTCGACCGCGGCAACGGTGAGACGGGCAAGCGTTACGGTGCGGATGTGAAGGCCGGTGACAGGCTGACGGGTGTGACAGGACGTTTTGTCAACTATTTCGGCGTGCCGGAGATCTCTCCGTCGGAGCAGTTCCGGATAGGGCAGAACGTAGAGGTTCTGCCGGAAGAGGCAGGCACCCGGATTGATTCGTCGGACGTGTGCAAGTACATGGTTCTGGAGCAGGCAGTAGTGACCGGCTGGATGAGCCTTACGTATAAAGGTAATGAATATGCGGTGGCGAACAAGTTCAACTTGTCCACCTTTGTAAAAGATGTACCCACGCGCACGTACGTGATGGTAAGTTTCGACCATGATGTGGTGACCCTGTATATCGTACGTCAGGAGACCTATCCGGGCGGCGATACAGCGCTGGAGGACAACCGCGTGGCATCCGAAGCGCAAGTGTTTCTGTATGAAGGCAGACTGCTAATCAGGACGGAAAACGGTGTATATACAGCAACAGGAGAAAAAGCGGAGATACTTCCGATGATGGCCCGATAACGACCCGATGTTGATCCGATAACGGTCCGATAATGGCCCGATGACGTTTTACCCATGCAGATGGCAAGAATTGACGTTTAGCGTGCCTGTTTGCGCGGTTAAGATTGCAAAATTGAGGATTTTGGCTAAAAAATGCGAATAAATTCTAAAAAAACGTGCAATAATTTGCTTATATTGTTTATTTTGAGTAACTTTGCAGTGCTTTTGTGCAAATGAAATCAGTTCATTTACTTAAAACAAACACGAATATTATAACTTTTATTAACAAAATTATTTATTAAACCAAAATTTTAAGGAAATGAAAAAANNGATGTTAGGTGCATTGGTGCTTGCAGGTTGTAATAACGCCAAGGAGACTCCGGCTACTACAACTACGGAGATGTGGCCTGCATATGACAGCGAGGTAGGTCTGTACGGCTATATCAACCGCAAGGGTGACTGGGCTATCCCTGCTCAGTTCACAGCGGCTTCTTCCTACTTCTCCTGCGGCCTGGCACAGGTTGAACTCAACAACAGGGCTGTCTTCATTGACAAGAGCGGAAAGATCAAGACTTCCGTATCGTTTGACCATGCGTATGAGTTCTACTATGGTTATGCGAAAGCTGAGCTTAACGGCAAATACGGACTTCTCAACAGCAATCTGGAGTTCGCTATTGATCCTGTTTATGACGGCAGTCTGAGCAACATGACCACGGACGGTATTGTTACCTTCAAGGCTGATGAAACGCATTACGGATTCCTTGACAAGAACGGCAACGTAATCATGAAGGACAAGAAGCCTGTATATTATGAGAATGCAGCTTCGTTCCGCGACGGCTATTGCGTAGTTTGTGACGATGCTTCCAGGTATGACCGCAAGGGCGAGGAGCGCATCCCGACCTTTTATCTGGTGGACACCAAGTTCTCACCTGTAATCTCTGACGGAACCTATATGCAGATGGGTAACATGGGTAAAGGCTTTGTAGCTGTTCGTGCATATACCAAGGATAAAGATGCCAAATATGAGTACGATATCTATTCGGTAAAGGATAAGAAGAACCTGACATCCACCAAGTACTCCGAGCTTGGCGCTTTTACGGAAGATGGCTTTGCTGTTGTGGCTACCGGAGAGTATTCTGATAAGGTATATGGCGTGATTGACACCAAAGGTACCAATGTTATCCCTACCAGCCTGGATGAGGTTGATAACATCTATGGTGGTTATGTATGGGCTAGAGTGAAAAATGAAGGCTTTCTGCTTGAAGTTGCCAAGAACAATCGCGTGTACACTCTTAAGAATGATGACGACGATTGGGAGCGTCCTATGAGCGGCGTACACAACGGTCTGGTACTGATTATGAGAACGACGATTGACAGCAAGGGCGAAATGGAGGTTAAGTACAGCTGGATTGACGTGAAGAACGGTAACAAGGAAGTGTTCTCATGGGGATACGACAAGGACAGCGAACATCGTGGTGACCTGCATCCCGCATATGCTCCTGCCAAGAAGAATGCCAAACTCGGCGGTGCTCTGTATCTGAAATAATCCATGCTATACCGATAGCTGCAGGTTAGACTGCGGCGAGTGAAGAAAAGGGTGGTGTGTCAGCGCTGACACACCACCTTTTGTATGTAAATAAAAGGAAAATTTTGTGCGGCAGGAAAGGGCAAAATTGTGCGGAAATAAAGAAAAAAATTATTTTTTTTCAAAAAAATGCGAGTAGCACTTGCAAATTCAAAATCTTTTTACTATCTTTGTGTGCTTTTTGGGGGCATAGCCTGTGGGTGGTGTTACGAAATGTTACGAAATATATGTCTCCAAACACTTAAAACAACTGAAAAACGTACAATATATTATAAGGTATGGAAAACACCAATCGTTCATTAGGGCAGTTGTTCAATCTGAGTTTCGGCTTCTTCGGCGTGCAGATAGCCTACGCACTGCAGAGTGCGAACATCTCGCGCATCTTCGCCACGTTGGGCGCAGACCCTCACACACTGAGTTTCTTCTGGATTCTTCCTCCGCTGATGGGTATGATTGTTCAGCCGCTGGTAGGCAAGTACAGTGACAAGACGTGGAACCGTCTCGGTCGCCGCAAGCCGTACCTGCTGGTAGGTGCGCTGATTGCCGTAGCCGTGATGCTGCTGTTGCCGAATGCCGGTAACTTCACGTTTGCGCAATCGGCGTTCCTTGGCCTGAATGCCGCCATGTGGTTCGGACTGTTCAGCCTGATGTTCCTGGATACAAGTATCAATATCGCCATGCAGCCGTTCAAGATGATGGTGGGCGACATGGTGAACGAGGAGCAGAAGGGTACGGCTTATGCCATCCAGTCGGCGCTCTGCAACGCCGGTTCGGTAGTAGGTTACCTGTTCCCGATCTTCTTTACATGGATCGGCATCGCCAATACCGCTCCGGAAGGTGTTATCCCTGACTCGGTGAAGTGGTCGTTCTACGCAGGCGCCGCCATCCTTATCCTGTGCTCGCTGTACACGTTCGGCACGGTGAAGGAGCTGAATCCCGAGGAGTACGCCAAGTTCCACGGTATTGATCCATCGAAAGAGGATGAGAAGGAGGATAAAGGATTCCTTGACCTGTTGCGTGAGGCTCCGTCGGCATTCTGGACGGTAGGTCTGGTGCAGTTCTTCTGCTGGTCGGCATTCATGTACATGTGGACGTATTCGAACGGCGCTATTGCCGGTAACTGCTTCGGTTGGGACGGTCTGGATGCCAAGGATGCAGCGTTCCAGGATGCAGGCAACTGGGTAGGCGTGGTGTTCTGCGTGCAGGCAGTCGGTTCGCTGCTGTGGGCCGCTATCCTGCCCAAGCTGGAGCACTGGTTCGGCAACAAGGGCGCTTACGCCATTTCGCTGGTTGTAGGTGCTCTGGGCTTCGTTTCGGTATTCTTTGTTACGAACCAGTACGTGCTGTGGCTCAGTTATGCATTGATCGGTGCCGCCTGGGCAGCCATGCTGGCGTTGCCGTTCACGATCGTGACGAATGCTATCAAGGGCGGCAATATGGGATACTATCTCGGATTGTTCAACTGCACGATATGCGTGCCGCAGATTGCAGCCGCATTGTGCGGCGGCCTGTTGCTGAAATTCGTCTGCGCACATGAGCAGGCAGGCATGCTGGTTGTAGCCGGTGTGCTGCTGCTACTGGGTGCCGCTGCAGTGTTCCTGATTAAAGAAAAAGAGGATTAAGCGACAGGCTCCATTGCTGACAGACTTAATGATAACGGATAACAAAATAAAAACTAAATAATCCTAATTTATGAAAAACAAAATTCTACTATGTGCATGCTCGTTGGCAGTGCTGGTCGGGATGCTTTCTTCGTGCAAGAAAGAGGCTGATGTGCTCGGCATTTCACAGAGTATCGCAAACAAGACCATGTTAGGTGTTTATACCTACACGGCGATTGATTCTGCGTCAATGCAGGTCTTTAAGAAGGAATGTGCATTGAAGAAAGACAATGCCGGCAATCAGACGGGCTACTATCGCGAGAGCATGGCTGGTCAGGGAGCAGGCTCGGATGTTTCCATTCCTCTGACATGGACGGCAGAAAAGGCTGCAGACAACCTGAGCATGAATGTCACGATGCAGTTGGAAAACGGAACAACCAAAACTTTAGTATGGGCAGACGGTGTTATCCGGGAAGGCAAGCAGGAATACCCCAAGAGCCTGTCCGGCCTGTCGGAGATTGACACGCAGAACTCTATCTACGAAAATCTGGAGAACAAGAGTCTTGACGGCGTGACATACACCTATCACGAGCATCTGGATACTGTTCCGTATCTGGCATGGAAAACGACTGTAGAGTTCGTTGCTCCAGCTGATACAGCAGCAAGGAAAGCTGAGATTCTTCAAAGTCTGGAAGAGTACACGGATACTATTATATGGTTTCTGCGTACGCAAGTAACAGAGCACCGACTTGACCGTGTATGTCTTGATACGGTGATTGCCGGTGAAGATACGTCGTATGTACTTGTCGACTTGGTATATATAGAGCCGAAGGCCTCTGAGAAGGACAGGACGAAAGGCAAGCATGGTGTGACCTATTTGGTGTCGGAAATCAAGAAGCGTGTTGATCAGGTGAATGACCGTCCGGCGACATCTGTCAGGTGCGCTTTGGAAGTCAACCGCGTAAATAACGAGAATACGGCTGCATACGCATACGAATACCATGAGTGGTCGAAAGAGTTCTACACCAATCCGGATTCAGAGAAGGCTACCGCATATGATTCGTTGTACACGTTCAATGCCAAAGGATGGGCTGTATCAACCATCACGAACTCCAAGAAGTTCGGTATTCTGCTTTCTGGCAATGAGCAGACGCTTCTCAAGGAGCAAAAGGCAGGCACGGAGACCCGCAACCAGTCGATAAACAGAGATGGTGTGTTCACAACTCTCTCCATCTCGGGCTTTGATACCAAAAAAGGCGAGGCCGTGATAAATGATGAAGTGAAATGTAAATTACAATAATACCCTATACCGATGAAAAACTATAGTATCTCATTACGCGCTGCAGCGTTATCACTTTTGCTGTTCTGCGGCATGGCGGCATTCGCCCAGACTGTTGCCAGTGGTACGGTTATTGATGCGGCAAACGATGAACCGATTATCGGTGCATCCATTCTTGAGGTGGGTACCACGAATGGTACGATTACCGACTTTGACGGTAACTTCACCCTCAATGTGCAAGACGGAGCAATGTTGTCCATCTCCTACATGGGCTACAAAACCCAGGAGTTGGCAGCAGGAGCAAATATGTTGGTTAAGATGGGCGAGGATTCCGAACTTCTGGAGGAAGTTGTGGTAGTCGGCTACGGTGTAGTCCGCAAGAACGACGCCACGGGTTCGGTGACCGCCATCAAGCCGGACGAAATGAACAAGGGTATGCAGACCACGGCAACGGATATGTTGTCGGGTAAGATAGCCGGTGTACAGGTTACCAACGGCGGTGGTACCCCCGGTGGCGGTGCTACAATCCGTATCCGTGGCGGTTCGTCACTGAACGCATCCAACGACCCGTTGATCGTTATCGACGGTCTGGCCATGGATAACGGCGGTATCCCCGGCGCAGCGAGCGGTCTGTCGATGGTCAATCCTTCAGATATCGAGACCTTCACCGTGTTGAAAGACGCTTCCGCCACTGCCATCTACGGTTCGCGTGCATCAAACGGCGTCATCATCATCACGACTAAGAAAGGTTCTGCCGGTCAGAAGCTGAAAGTGACATACGACGGCAATGTATCGTTCGGTACTCTCACCAACCGCCTGAAGACTCTGAGCGGCGACGAGACGCGTGCCTACGCTATGGCATTGGGATATTCGCATGATCAGATGAAGTATCTCGGAACAGAAAACACCGACTGGCAGGATCAAGTATATCGCACCGCTGTATCCACTGACCATAACGTATCATTTATGGGCGGCGTGAAGACGAAGGTAGCCGAGATGCCTTACCGTGCATCCATTGGTTACACACTGAACAACGGTACAATCAAGACATCACAGATGCAGCGTGTAACAGCATCTTTGAACCTGTCGCCGTCGTTCCTGAACAAGCACCTGAGCTTCAACCTCAACCTCAAAGGTATGTATATATACAACAGTTATGAGCCCGGTGTAGTTGGTGCATCGCTTTCGATGGATCCGACGCAGCCCGTGAAAGTTGGTGAGGATGGTGTAAAAGGCATCTATGGCGACGTACTGCTCTCGAAGGCTGATGCAGACCTGATGTTCGGCGGCTATTACCAGCCGAACGAAGATGCTGCCTATGGTGACAATACCTGGACGCTGAAGCCCAAGAGCAATACGACCTGGAATCCCGTTTCTGCACTCGACCAGCAGTCTTCCAAGGCTAACTCGGCTGCCTTTATCGGCAACATTGAGGCAGACTACAAGATCCACGGCTTCGAAGACCTTCGTCTGCATGCGAACTTCGGTGCGGACTACTCGTACGGCAAGCAGCGTTTTGTGAACCTGCCTACCAGCGGCGGAAGCCACTACTACGGATGGGACGGCTTTGAGGAGAAGAGCAAGTACAATCTTCAGTTCAACTGCTATGCCCAGTACTACAAGGACTTTACCGACAATCATCACTTTGATATCATGGCAGGTTACGAGTGGCAGCACTTCTATAACGAAGGCCGTAATCTCGGTAACGGTCTGTATCCGAGCACGAATACCAAACTGGATGACAACAACCAACCTCTCGCCGGTCAGAAGGCCAACTACAGCGCGAGCGAGTGGAAGAGCGAGAACTATCTGGTATCGTTCTTCGGCCGTGCGAATTATATCGGCTGGAATCAGTTGATGATAACAGCTACCATCCGTGCCGACGGTTCGAGCCGTTTTGCACCGAATCGCCGTTGGGGCTGGTTCCCCTCTGTAGCTCTCGGCTGGAAGATTAAAGAGACCTTCATGAAGGACGTGAACTGGATGGATGACCTCAAACTCCGTCTGGGTTACGGTATCACAGGTCAGCAGGAAGGTATTGGTGATTATCCGTATCTGGCAACATATACCAAGTCCACCAACTATCAGGCGTACTACCCTGTCGGTGCCGGAAACTATGCCAACGAGAACAAGGCTTTGGAGACCGTTTATCCTGAGAACGGCGAGTACGTAACGGACTCGAACGGCAATATATTGTACTACAGTTACCGTCCGAATGCATACAACTACGACCTGACCTGGGAGAAGACCACGACCTATAATGCCGGTATTGACTTCTCATTCCTGAACAACCGTATATCTGGTAATATTGACTACTACTACCGTAAGACCGATGACCTGCTGAACACGGTAACGGTGGCAGCTGGTACGAACTTCCGTAACCGCGTAATCTCCAACGTAGGTTCTCTGACCAACCAAGGTGTCGAGTTCACTCTCAATGCGGTGGTTCTGGACTACGGACGCAAGTTCAAATGGGATCTGGGCTACAACTTGACCTATAATCAGAATAAGATTGTCCGCCTGAATACGGGCGAGAATCAGACAGCCGTTCCGACCGGCGGTATCAGTTCCGGTACGGGTAACACCATCCAGCAGCATGCTGTAGGACAGGCTTCGTCATCGTTCTATGTATATGAGGCAAAATCGGGAGTCCGCGAAGACGGAAGCAAGTTCTGGTATGTAGTGGACCGCAACGGTGACGAGATCATTGACGAGAACGACAAGTATTACTTCCACAGCCCTGCAGCTCCTGTAACCATGGGCTTCCAGATGAAGTTCCAGTTCTATGACTTCGATTTGGGTATGTCGTTCCGCGCCAATATAGGCAACTACGTATACAATGATGTAAAGGCATCGAACCTTCAGAACGTGACACGTGAGAACTTCAACAAGAATAATTACGTGCAAGGTCTGCTGAAAGAGTGCTTCACCACCTACTATGAGGACATGATGCGCTCCGACGACCTCTATGCTTCCCCTGAAGGCGTGAGCACGAAGAAGTTCGACAAGTGGTTCCAGACTGACTACTTTGTAGAGAACGCATCGTTCCTGCGTTGCGACAACATCACGCTGGGCTGGTCGTTCAAGCGTCCGAAGATTTCGGGCCGTGTATATGGTACGGTCAGCAACCCGTTTGTGATCTCACGCTACTCGGGACTTGACCCCGAGGTGTTCGGAGGTATTGACAACAACCTGTATCCGCGTTCTATGACTACTGTTCTGGGTGTTAACCTCCAGTTCTAAATGTGGGAAACCGATAACTTAACTGATAAAACTATACTAATATGAAAAGTATAACGAAATATGTAGCATTGGTATGTGTTGCTTTGGGAATGGCATCATGTGTGCATAACCTCAACACAACGCCTATTGACAAGAACTCGACTACGGGTTTCAATCAAGACGCCTTGTTCACCAAGATATACTCCACTCTTGGCACAACCGGTCAGACCGGTCCTGCCGGTTCGGGTGACGTGGACGATATAGACGAAGGCTGGTCCGGTCTGTTCCGTGTAACGTGGGTGCTGAACGGCTTCCCGACAGACGAAGGCTGGTGGATATGGAACGATGTTGGTGTTGACCAGACCCGTGTCATGAGCTGGGACGGTGAGAATGCGCTGATTAAGTGTCTGTATTTCCGTTGCATGATCGACGCGAAGTATTGCAACCACTTCCTTGCATATGCCGATCAGTCAGATGAGAAAGGTCAGCAGCAGGCTGCCGAGGTGCGTTTTATCCGCGCGCTGAACTACTGGTATCTGCTGGATATGTTCAAGTTCGCTCCGTTTATGGAGAAGGAGAGTACAGATCCCGAGAACTACCCCATCTTCATGAACCGTCAGGAGTTGTACAGCTGGCTGGAGACCGAGCTCAAGGAACTGACCACGGCTCTGCCTGCAAAACGCGTGAGCAAGTACCGTGTTGACCAGACTGCAGCGTGGCTGCTGCTGGCACGCCTCTATCTGAACGCAGAGGTCTATACCGGCAAGGCACAATGGATGAGTGCCCGCGATGCCGCTGACCAGGCTATCAAGAGCGGCTATGCGCTCCACACCACAGATAAAGTGGCTAAGGGTGATGGCACACGCTTCTCGGCTTACCAACAGTTGTTCATGGGTGATAACGATGTGAACGGTGCAGAGAATGAGGCTGTATTGCTCATCTATCAGGACGGTCAGTATTGCCGTTCGTACGGTGGAGTGCAGTATGCTATTGCAGCAACGCGCGACGGTGGTATGACTCCTTGGGGCGTAGCGGAGAACTGGAAGTGCTTCCGTACATCGCCTGAGTTTGTATATAAGTTCCTCAACCGTGCCGCCGCCGATACCACTAAGGCTAACGAATACCAGATGCCGCAGATTGCCGGTGACGACCGTGCCATCCTATGCTCGTATGTAGAGGGTAATCCTAACAAGTGGAAATTAAGCGGTGGTATGGCAGCCGACTTTTACGCATCTTGGGGATGCCCGAAGTTCACGGCCGTATATTCCCGAGCAGACAGCCTGACCCACGCACTCAACTCCGATGCCAACTGGCCTGATACCGATATACCTCTGATGCGTATTGCTGAGGCTTACATGACTAAGGCAGAGGCTCTGTTCCGTTTGGGTGACAAGGCCGGTGCAATGGATATCATCAATACTACTATCCGCGCACGTGCTCATGCCAAACCGCTGGAGTCTCTGAGCGAAGAGGAGCTTTGCGACGAGTGGTGCCGTGAGTTCTGGGGCGAAGGTCGCCGTCGTGTAGATCTGATTCGCTTCAACCGTTTTGCGGGTCCGCAGGCTGATGCCGCTGCTTACCATTGGGAAGGCCGTGGTGGAGCCAAATCCTATAAGTCGATGGATGAGAAGTTCAACTGGTATCCTGTGCCGTCGGATGACAAGCGTACGAATCCGAACTTCCAGAAGCAAGTGATTGACAAGGCCGGTTCGCTGCCTGGCGGTGACGGTTACACGTATGCCAATTAAAAGAAAAACCATCAATCTTTGATGATTATAACAACCCAATTATTAACTAATTTATTAACTTAAAATTTTTCTATTATGAAAAAGATTTATGCATTTATGGCTGCCGCGCTCATGAGCGCAAGCCTGTTTGCTGCTCCGTCCAAAGCTCCTACGTCTGCCGATCTGGCAAGCTACGGTGACTTGGCAAGCGATGTTATTCTCGCTCTGTATTTCGACGAGGCCCCGTGTAACGATGTAGTGCTCGTTGGTACGTACAATTCCTGGAACACTGATGATGTAGCCGCTCTAACAAAATTTGAGAAGGTTACCGGTTTCGACGGTTGGTATGTTGCTGCTTTTGAGTGGGCTCAGTGGGATGATAACGGAACTATGAAGAATCCTGAAGGCAAGGCTGTTCAGCTGAAGAGTGACAGTGAATTTGACTGGAAGTATCAGACTGGTGACAAGGACGCATGGATTAACCAAGGCGGCAAGACTGCTACAATTGAGGGTGGTTATGACGGTGAGGCAAATGTCGGCTATCCGGAACCGGGTGCTTACATCTACGAGATTGCTTATTGGAAGAATCACAACACTCCGTGTGTCGTTGTTCCTAAGCACAAATACACGATAATCCTCCTTGACCCCTATTGCGAGGAGAATCCTGAGTTTGTTCCCGCTGTAGCCGGTGACCATAACAACTGGGCTGCTTCTGAGATGCAGGAAGGTACATATGAGGGTGAGTTCGCATGGCGTCTTACTATTGAGACAGAAGAGGGAAACGAGTACAAGCTGCTTGAGGCTACTCGTGGCTGGGACAACCAGTTCCAATGGTATGATTCAGAGAACGATGAATGGAAGAATTTCGGTAACAGCAAGTTCCCTGAAACACCGAATGATATGGATATCGTTCTTGACTACTCAGATACCGAGAAGTATCGTTATCCGATGTGCGGTGTAGCTCCTGAGGAGCCTTGCGATGAGGAGACCAAGCATAAGGTAGTGGTAGGTGTTAATCCTCCTGCAGGTGTTCCTGAAGCAGGTATTGAAATCATTGGCTATGACGGCTGGGACGTAGGTACGGTTATGGAGCGCAATGCAGAAACAGGCTGGTATATAGCTGTATTGGAGAATATCTTAGAGTGCGGTGAGTTCAAGTTACGTGAAGCTGGTTCTTGGGACAACGAAATCGTTAACGCTGAAACCGGCAAGGGCCTTGATAACATTAAGTTCCGCAACGTATGGGAAGATTCTGATTGGAAGGGTGAGAAATGCAAGTTGATCGAACTTGACTACAGCGCAGGCTACGTATGGAAAGCTAACTGGAGTTCTGTAGAGGACGTTGTTCTGACTGTTAAGGCTCAGAAGGTAGTTGTTGACGGTGTAATGTACATCGTACGCGACAACAAGCTCTTCAACGTACAGGGTGCTCAGATCCGCTAATCCCAGCGATAGAAGCGAGAAGGCTTAATTCAGCCTGAAAAAGAGTGGTGCGCCGTCAAGGTGCACCACTTCTTTTTATATAAAAACTAACGAAATCCTGATTTGACTCCGATTTGACACCGATTAGACCCTTATAAAACCTCGTTTTAGTCCGACGAAAAGAAATGCCGCTATTCGAAATTGATGAGATAGACCTGTTCGGTGGAGCGGGTGAGGGCAGTATATAGCCAGCGCAGGTACGTAATGTCGCGCTGCTCGTCGGGTACAGGCCCCTGGTCGATATACACGTGCTGCCACTGTCCGCCTTGCGCCTTGTGGCAGGTGACGGCGTAGGCGTAGCGGATATGCAGGGCGTTGTAGTAGGGCGACTCATAGACAGCGCGGGTCAGTTCGCGCTTGTTATGAATCTCGGGGAAGTCCTCCGCTACGCGGTAGAACAGGTCCTTGTGCATGGCGCTGATCTCTTCTTCGCCCTCCGCCAGCAGGATATCCAGCCATACGGTAGCCTCTATCTCGTGCTCCGCCTCGTTGTCGATGTTCTGCAATGTGGCGTCAGCAAAGTGAAAGCCGTACAACTCGCGGAAATTGCGTACACGCGTCACTTCGAACATGTCGCCGTTGGCGATAAACTCTATCCCCTCATATTCACGGCCCCAGTAGTAGTTGTTCTTGCTGACCATCACGCGATCGCCAGTGGAGAGCTGGTCGTCCTTCCACAATATATACGCACGCACACCTTGGTTGTATAGGTTGGTGCGTTTGTTGGAGCGCGTGACGATGAGCGTCTGCGCCATACCGCAGGTATTGTAGGACTTCTCGAGGGCCTGCTGGAGTTCGCTGCCGGGTAGCAGCACCAGTTCGGGGGCTGGCTCTATGCTCATATGCTCGCCTTGTGACGGCGTGAGGCGTTCCGCCATTTCGCTGATGCGCTCGCGAATGGCAGTTGCATTCTTTAGGATTGCCGAGGTGTCTGCCTGGCGCGCCACCTCAGTGAGTGTATAAGAGGTGATATGCAAGCCGGGAACAGTGTAGCGTGCCATATGCTCGTCGCTGAGTGCAGGTGATGCGGCACGCCCTACAGGCGGCAGCTGCGCTGTGTCGCCCACCAGCATGAGCGAACAGCCATGACCGTTATATACAAAGCGCATAAGGTCGTCCAGCAGGCATCCGCTGCCGAAGGGAGAACCGTAGTCGCGGGTGTCGGTGAGCATGGATGCCTCATCAACGATGAACAGCGCGTGGTGAAAGAGGTTGTCGCCGAGGCTGAAGCTGTCCTTGCCCAGCGACTGCTGGTGGTAGATGTACTTATGGATGGTGTATGCCGGTACGCGTTCATCCGATGATGCATAGCGGCTGAGAACTTTCGCTGCACGACCGGTAGGCGCAAGCAGGATGCACTTCTGCCCAAGGCTGCGCAGGGTGCGGACGAGCGCGCTGACGATACTCGTCTTGCCCGTGCCGGCATAACCGCGCAGGATGAACAGCTTGCCCTCGGTGCTGTCCAGCAGAAACGTGCCGAGCTTGCCAATCAGTTCGCGCTGTCCGGCGTTGGGCACAAAGGGGACGGGGTGGCCTGCCCCGTTACCTGACACCCCATTCGAGCAAAGCTCTTTGGGGACCCCGTTGCCTGACACCCCACTTGAGCGAAGCTCTTTGGGGACCCCGTTGCACTTTTGAGTTCGCAGATTGCTAAAAATCCTATGTGAAATAAAGTTTTCGAGCAAAATATTTGCAAATGTCGAAAAAAAGTATTACTTTTGCACTCGCGTTTGAGAATAGCGTCTTTCAGCGTTAGCGGTCTTTGCTCTTTCAGCAAAGCGGTCTAACATCTGACATATAGGGAAGTCCTGCACGACCAGCTCCCTCTGAACTCCCCCAGGTCTTGACCGAAGCAAGGGTAAGAGGTTGTAGCGGTGCGATGTAGATCGCTTCCCTTTTTTCATTTCCCATTTCCCATTTCTCATTTAGCTATTGTGCCGTAAATCGTGTAGGTCTTGCCGTTGCGCCGGATGTACAGGTTGCCTCCTTGTATGTACTTGTGCGAAGCTGTGACGGTCTGTGTGCCGGTCGGCGTAGCAGTGCTTGTGTATGCGGCATAGGCATCGGGTATGCCGTAGCCGTAGCGGTTGCCGGGGTCCGGGGTGTGGTAACGGTTGGCAGAACGGATGATACGTTCGCGTATCTGCATAGCGTTTTCGTCAGGCAGTGCTGACCAGAGTGTAGCCGCCAGGCCAGCCAGTAGCGGCGCGGCAAAACTGGTGCCGTTGCTGTGTCGCACCTCACCGTTCACATCAATAAGAGCGGCTTGCACGCCAACGGCGCACACGTCAGGCTTGACGCGTCCGTCAGCTGACGGACCATAACTGGAGAAGCCGCCTATCTCTCCGTTGATGTCCACCGCTCCTACGGCAAGTATGGAGTCGGCGTCAGCAGGCACGGATATACGTTGCCAGGGTTTGTTGCCCTCGTTGCCGGCCGCTACGCAAACGAGCATGCCTTTGCGTGCAGCAATAGTGGCGGCGCGACTGGCGCGCGTGGCTTGGCCGTCAAGGTCATCGTAACTGAGCGACCACTCGTCGTTGTCGAACCAATAGTACCCGAGCGATACAGAGAAAATGTTCGTTCCCAGCGAGTCGGCTTTCTCGAGTGCCGCAACGAAGTTGTCCATCTCCTTGGGTGATTCCGTCTCCGCCTCTTCGGAACGCATCAGGTAGTAATCCGCTTCGGTGGCTGCGCCGGTATATTCATACTCCAGCAGACCTGATATGGTGCTCAGACAGTTTGATCCGTGTGTTCCGGTGTAGCCATAGAACCCGTCCTTGTCATCGGTGAAGTCATAGTGCCCGAGCTCCTGCTCCTGCCGGAAGCAGCCTAAGGTGTTTGCATTAGTGAATCCCCCGTCGCAGACGGTGATGAGTATGCCTTGGCCTCGGTAGCCTAAATCGTGCAGAGGATGCAGGTTATACAGGGCGAGTTGTCTTTCGGTGACAAGTTCTACGTCTTGCATAAGCGAGCGCAACTTGTCCGTTTCCGGTGAGGGCTCGCTGCGCCGCTTGCTGACCGAGCCGGAGGGATTATCCATTCGCGTCATCTCCACGCCGGTGACGAACGACCATTGTGCGACCTTGGCAGCCAGCTGGTCGGTCATGGTACAAGTGGCGCCGTTGAACCAGCGCGAGGTATGGTGGACCGTGGCGCCGCTCTTGCGCAGACTGTCAAGATACAACCGGCTGACCGGGTAGTCAAGTTCGTCGGTAGGGATATCCCACTTCTGGCGTTGCTCGACGGCACGCGGCGAGAGCGCCGGCGCGTCCTTGGCGGGCTTGTCGGTGAAACTGACGAAAAAGACATTAAGAAAGACAAGCAGTTGTAACATATCAGCGGTGATTTAGCAGTACGACATTCTCCACATGCTGGGTGTGGGGGAACATATCCACGGGTTGTACCTTCGCCACGCTGTACGTGCCGTCAAGCATGGCGAGGTCGCGCGCCTGTGTGGCGGGATTGCAGCTGACGTACACGATGCGCTTGGGCTCGGCGCGCAGTATGGTGGCTATGACATCCTCATGCATGCCAGCACGCGGCGGGTCGGTGATGATTACGTCCGGTCGTCCGTGCTCGCTGATGAACGCATCGCTGAGCACATCCTTCATGTCACCGGCGAAGAACAGTGTGTTCGTTATGCCGTTGATGGCGGAGTTGACCTTGGCGTCCTCAATCGCCTCAGGCACATACTCTATACCGATGACCTGCCGTGCCTGACGGGCGACGAAGTTGGCGATGGTGCCGGTGCCGGTATAAAGGTCATACACGAGTTCGTTGCCGGTGAGTGCTGCAAACTCTCGTGCCACCTTGTAGAGCTCATACGCCTGCTCCGTATTGGTCTGGTAGAACGATTTGGGGCCGACCTTGAACTGCAGGCCCTCCATCTCCTCTATAATATGGTCCTGCCCGTAGAAGACGTTAATCTGCTGGTCGGCAATGGTGTCGTTCATCTTGAGGTTCTCCACGTACAGCAGCGAAATGATTTCAGGGAACTGCTGATGGAGGAACTCCAGCAGTCCGATGGCTGACGGCTGATTGCCTACCGCTTCTCCAAAGGAGACGATGAGCATTAGTTCACCCTTGTGGTTCGTGCGCAGGATGAGTGTGCGGAGCTGTCCCTGGTGGGTGTGCTCGTTATAGAAGGTCAGCCCGTGCTCGCGTGCATAGGTGCGGACGCTGTTGCGGATGCGGTTATTGATGTCCGGCATGAGGCGGCACTCCTGTATATCCAGCACCTTGTCAAAACAGTTGGTTATGTGAAAACCAAGACCATTTACCATTTGGTCATGTGCCATTTGGTCATTTATTTGACCATTCTTTATTTGGTCATTTAGCGACTTGAACACATTGGGCGATAGCCATTTGCGGTCGGCGGCGGAGAACTCGAGCTTGTTGCGGTACTCGTAGATGTTGGCAGAGCCCAGGATGGGCGAGATCTCCGGCAATGCCACCTTGCCGATGCGCGTGAGGTTATCCACCACCTGCTGCTGCTTGTAGCGCAGCTGCTCCTCGTAGGGCAGTATCTGCCACTTGCAGCCGCCGCACTCGCCGAAGTGCGGACAGCGGGGCTCGGTGCGCTTGTCGGAATAGCGTACAAACCGCTCCACACGCGCCTCCATGAACGAGTGTTTCTTCTTGGTCACCTGCAGATCCACTATGTCGCCCGGCACGCAGTAGGGGATGAAGCAGACTATGTCACTTGTCCCTCCATTACCGTCAGGCATGGGTATGCGGGCGATGGCTTTGCCCTCTGCACCAATGGTGGTGACGAGGACGGACTCCAGTAGCGGTAGGTTCTTTTTCTTCATATTGTCAATTACCGATTAAGTATTGTATGCAGTTGCGGTAGAGGGCGGGGAAGTCCTCGATGCTCTCCAGGATGAATGGCAGAGCGATGAGCCTGTACGTGCCGTCGTAGGCTATGCCGGCAGTCATGCCGCTGTCGGTGTAGTGCCCGATGGCTGTGGCACCTCGTGCTGGCAGGATACCTTGGGCGTTCTCACAGCAGATGATGTCCGCATCCGGCTGTGTGTGCAGGCGCGCCAGCTGTACGGGCAGTGCGCCGCGCCCCATGAGCAGTGTGCCGTTGCGTGTGGCATGACTGCCACGGTAGGTATAGCGGAGCATCTGACGGGTGAACGCCGTGTCGGTACATGCCGCCGCCTCGCTGCCGATGTACATGCCCGCAAGCAGGATCCTGCCGCCATGGCGCGAGTAGTCAAGCAGAGCATCACGCAGCGGCGCAGGGAACGTCTGATAGAGCGTGTCGGGCGTGTCCGCAAGGCGTGGCTGATGAACGGTCGTACGCTGCTTGCCGCAGATGATATCAACGAGGTCGTAGCGGCGCAGAACTGCCGTGTCGGGCATAAGCGCGGCAGAGCAGCTGCAATAGGAGTATCCCATGCCGGAGAGTACGCGTCCGTGCATGACAGGATAGTCATGAGTGTTGCCGGCTGTAGGCAGGAACTGCCGGTCGGCGTAGGAAGCACCCCATCCGCAATTGTCGTCGGACTGCCACTCGCTGGCACGCAGGTAGTCGTACTGTTCGCCCAGGTAGGAGTAGTCCTTGCCGTCGGCTACGGCGTAGTTCTGAGGAATGATTCCGGCATAGAGGCTGTCGGCGAAGAACTCCGGTGCCGCCACGCGTGTGAAGTTGTTTACGAGCAGCACGGTGCCCTGAGGCTTGGGAGCAAGGTAGGCACAATGGGTCTCTGACGGCAGACTGATGCCGCCTCTGTTGCCTGCCACGACGCGGAAATCATAGCGGATACCCCGTTCGGCGGCAAAAGCGTATCGGGGTGAGGCGACACGCGTGCCGTTGTTCCAGTCGCCGGCTATTGTCTGCCCGTTGACGGAACGCGTACGGCGGGTATATACGATATAGTAGGTGGCAACGGCTGTCGGTTCAAGCGGGTCCTCCTGGGGCTGCCAGCTGAGCAGGATACTGTCGCCGGATATAGCTGCGGTTACGCCTGCCACCGGCAGCGGCTGTACACTGTAGTTTGTTCCGCGCGAGGCTGTAAGGTACTTGAGTATGCCTTTATAAACGGCTCGTGCCGCCGCGAACTTGACTTTCGGATCCAGACCGAGGCGCATGTCGTTGAGGTTCTGATGGGAGTGCAGCTCCAGCAGGAATGACGGTACGCGCGGTTGGCGTGCCTCGGCATAGCCGGCGTTCTTCAGGGCACGGCGTGTCCAGTTGGGAGCGTACAGCGCGCGCATGTCCTCCACTATCTGCGTCTGCACGTAGTCGGCCAGGTAGCGGCAGTGCAGCCGTGAGTCGCCCAATGGCAGGTCGCGGCTCTTGTTGTCATCGCGGTCGTAGTAGATGAGCAGCGTGCCGACAATTGAGTCGCCGCCGCGTATGCCTGCATCGGAGTGGAAACCCATACTCAGGTCAACGGGTATGGCAAGCCCCTCTTCCTTCGGCGCGAGCTGTGAGCCGCCGAGCAGGTAGTTGACCCACTGACCGCGGCAGGCATAATCGTTGGTGTAGGTGTTCTCGCCCTGCGTGTAATCGAGGATGGAGTCGGGTATGCCTGCAAAATGCAGATATGCCGATGCGCCTACCGCATAGCGCGGCACGTTAGCCGTAGTGTCCATACCTCCTCCCAGGCGAACGGCGGCGATGTTCTCCGGTGCGGTGTGAATGCGGATGCGTGCTGTCTGCTGCGGCGAGAAGGCGTGCGTGCCCACATAGACCCAAGTGCCTGCGCCCATCTGCATGTTGACTGTGTAGTGCGTCGTGTGGTCCTTGTGCTCGATATCCATCGGGGTGCGCGCCAAAGCGGGCTTATGGCTGTTATACCATATATATACGGCATACTCGCCTTCGGCAGGCACGATGGTTTCTGCAACGGTTATCCCCTCCTCGGCATGCATGGCCGTGCTGTCTATGATGACCATAGCCGTCTGCGTATCCCTTTCGCGCGGCTGGATAACTACGGCTCCGGCGTTCTCGAGCATGGGCACGAGGTACGGTCTGGTGTAGGATGAGGTGAACAGGTCTTCGACGGTCGTCCAGAGTCGTGCGCGCTGCCATAGCCATCGGTCCGACTGGTTGTTGTAGTACCAGCCGTGGCTGCCCCAGAGGGCGATATGCCTGCCGTCCAGTCCCTCGGGTGCCTGATAGGGCAGGTCGGTGTTACGGGTGAGCGGCGGTACGGCTACAGGTGTATGCGCCCTGGGTACACGGCGGTAGCGCATGGTGAGCAGTTCGCCCAACTCGTAGTTGTCCGTATAGATCTGTATGTCGCCGTTCGGGTTGTCGTATAGCAGCCGGCTGACACGCCGGCGAAGGTCCTGCAGCTCGGCAGGTGACAGACTGAGTCCGCTCAGGGTCTTGCAGGTATAGATACGCGCCGTGCGGCCGTTCGTGCGTAAGCGCTTGATGGTAACAACTCCGACATCCGCCTTGCTGTTGGCATAGGCGGTCAGACTGTCGGCGAGCGCCTGCATGGGGATGGCGTACGCGTGGAGTGAAAGGAGCAAAAAGGTGATTATTGTGAGGCTGATTTTGTGCATTTTGGCGTATATTATTATTTCTGCATGCAAATTTACGAAATTTTTTTGGAATTATCAAATATTTTTTGTATCTTTGCAGGCTAAAATGACAAATACGCCATTTTGGCAAATCTGACTTGGAAGAATACATACAAAGCAACATACTTCTAAATACACTATATCATGAAAGAATTCACGATTGATACGCGCATTCGCAGTTACTCGTGGAATGAGTTGTCAGATGCAGACCGCGAGTTGCTGGAGTACGCCAAGCGCAAGACTCAGGACTCCTATTCTCCGTATTCGCATTTCTGCGTGGGTGCAGCGGCATTGCTGGCTGACGGCACCATTGTGGGTGGCTGCAATCAGGAGAATGCCGCTTATCCGAGCGGTCTGTGTGCCGAGCGTACGGCTCTGTTTGCCGCCGGAGCGCAGTTCTCGGACGTGCCGGTAGTGGCGCTGGCCATAGCCGCCTATACGGACGGCCATTTCACCGAAGACCCTGTTTCCCCCTGCGGCGCGTGCCGCCAGGTGATGCTGGAGACGGAGAACCGCTACAAGCAGCCGATGCGCGTGCTGCTGTTCGGCGCCAACCATGTGTATGAGTTCGACAGCGCCGAGAGCCTGCTGCCATTCAGTTTTATCAGTGATGACCTGAAAGGAGGCGTACGCGAACGGTAATGTGGCGGTCACCCATCAAGCGTCTGGATATGTACATGCTGAGGAACTTCCTCGGCCTGTTCGTGCTGACGCTGATGGTGTGCGTGTTCATCCTGCTGATGCAGTTCGTATGGATGCACGTGCGTGACCTGGTAGGCAAAGGTGTGGAAGTCAGCGTTCTGGCGGAGTTCTTCATCTATGCCGTGGCATCGGTCGTTCCGCTGGCGTTGCCGCTGGCCGTGCTGCTGGCATCGCTGATAGCGTTCGGCAACCTGGGCGAACAGGTCGAACTGACGGCAATGAAGGCGGCTGGCATATCGCTGTTCCGCATCATGCGTCCGCTGGTGATGGCGGTGCTGGTGATATGTTTGGGAGCGTTCTACTTCTCCAACCATATTCTGCCTGTCACACAGGTCAAGCTGTGGACGCTCATCTTCTCGCTCCGTCAGAAGTCACCGGAGCTGGATATACCCGAAGGCGAGTTCTATGACGGAATAAGCGGCTATCAGATATATGTCCGCCACAAGAATCCCAAACGCGGCATGCTGTACGACATGATGCTCTACGACTACACCAAGGGCTTCCGTGACATGACGGTGATGGTGGCGGATTCAGGCAAGATTGTGTTCTCAAATGACAACCAGTATCTGATGCTGCACCTGTATTCGGGCGAGTCGTTCGAGAACCTGAACCGCAAGCAGCAGCGTGCCACCGGTACGACGAAGAATATCCCATACCGGCGTGAATCGTTTGTTGAGAAGCAGATACTCATTGACTTCAATACCGATCTGAACCGTATGGACGAGAGCGTGCTGTCGGATCAGCATGTTAGCAAGAACGCCTGGCAGCTGATACACTCCATCGACTCGGTACATGCATTGAGCGTGGACAAGGGCAACGAGCAGAGCCTGCAGATGATTGATTCGCGGTTCCTGGGCAGGGACAGACACACCACGGCCGTCAATGAGGAGATAGCCGAGGCGCATGAGCAGCGCAAGCAGGCAGCGGCGCAGAAAGGCGAGGACTGGATAAAAGCGTACAATCCCGATTCTCTGTTTGCTTCGTTCACTGACGAGCAGAAAGAGCGCGTTCTGGCCATCGCCATCGAGCGTGCCACCGCCCAGCGCGACCAAGTGGACTACAATGCCATCGTGCTGGATGACTACCAGCGCTACATTCGCCGCCACGAGGTGGAACTGCACCGCAAGTTCACGCTGGCGTTCGCCTGCCTTATCTTCTTCTTTATCGGCGCACCGCTCGGAGCTATCATCCGCAAGGGCGGTCTGGGTACGCCGGTAATCATTTCGGTGGTGATGTTTATCATTTATTATATCATCGACAATACGGGCTATAAGATGGCACGTGAGGCGTTGTGGCCCTGCTGGGCGGGCATGTGGCTGAGTTCGTTCGTGCTACTGCCGATCGGTATCTTCCTTACCTACAAGGCTGCCACCGATTCCGCGCTGTTCAATCCAGAGGCGTGGGCCAAACTCTTCGAGCCCGTTATAAAGAAACTGCGCATGGGTAAAAGTGAATAGTTAACAGTGAATATCAAATAGTATGTTGGACAGAATTGAACAGGCGATAGAGGATATCCGCGAAGGCAAGTTTGTGATAGTAGTGGATGACGAGGACCGTGAGAACGAAGGCGATTTCATCACTGCGGCGGAGACCATCACGGCGGAGAAAGTGAACTTCATGCTGCATAACGGCCGCGGTGTGCTATGCTGTCCGCTGACCGAGCAGCGCTGTGCGGAGCTGGATCTGGTGCATCAGGTGGCGAACAACACCTCGATGCTCGGTACGCCGTTCACCATCACGGTGGACAAACTCGAGGGCTGTACGACAGGCGTTTCGGCGGAGGACCGTGCGGCAACTATCCGTGCGCTGGCAGACCCGGCGTCCACGGCGCAGACCTTCGGGCGTCCGGGACACATCAATCCTCTGTATGCCCAGACGGAAGGCGTATTGAAGCGTGCCGGTCACACCGAGGCGGCTGTTGACCTCGTGCGTCTGGCAGGTATGCGTCCGGCGGCTGCACTCATCGAGATTATGAACGAGGACGGCACCATGGCGCGTATGCCCCAGCTCGAAGTGGTCGCCAAGCAGTTCGGACTGCATATCATCTCCATCAAGGACCTCATAGCCTACCGGTTGAAAGAGACCAAAGACCGCTGCGCTGAAAAATCAAAGACCGCTGCGCAGCAAGACGGAGGCGGCCTGATTGAGCGCGGCGATACGGTATCGCTGCCAACGGAGTTCGGCATGTTCCAGCTCACGCCGTTCAAGCAGCTGAGTAACGGACTGGAACATATAGTGCTCACCAAGGGTGAATGGCAGGAGGATGAACCCATCCTGTGCCGTGTGCATTCGTCCTGCATGACTGGCGACATCTTCGGCAGCAAACGCTGCGAGTGCGGCGAACAGCTCCAAGAGGCGATGCGCCGTATCGAAAAAGAGGGGAAAGGTATTCTCGTATATCTGAATCAGGAAGGCAGAGGCATCGGACTGATGAACAAAATACGGGCATACAAGCTCCAGGAACAGGGCGAAGATACCGTGGAAGCGAATATTCATTTAGGCTTTGACGCCGATGAACGCGATTATGGCGTAGGTGCTCATATTCTGCGTGCTATGGGCGCGAAAAAGCTCCGATTGATGACAAATAATCCCGTAAAAAGAATAGGCCTTGAGAGTTTTGGCATAGTTATTGCAGAGAACATAGCAATAGAGGTGCAACCGAACCCTTACAACGTGCGTTACATGCGTACTAAGAAGGAGAAGATGCATCATACGTTACATCTTGTTTAACTTGGATTTGAAGATTTTGAGATTTGAGAATTTGAAAATTTCAATCATCAAATGAGAAATCTTCAAATCACAAAAAGGAGATTATTGCTATGAAACGCTTGCTATCACTTTTGGTACTTCTGGCTGCAGTCAGCTGGAGTACGTGGGCAGACGAGACAATCACGGTCTCAGCCAACTCGGAGGACATAAGCCAAGCGCTCGACCTGAAAGCGGTGGCTACATTGTTCGGAACAGTTAAGAACGTGGAGGAATTCGAAACACTCCTGAACAACCCCGACTCCGCTTTCACCAATCTTGACCTCAACGGTGACGGAGTAGTGGATTACCTGCGCGTAGTGGAGACCTCCGCCGACAACAAACACCTGGTGGTTATCCAAGCCGTGCTGGCGAAGGATGTATTCCAGGATGTGGCGTCGATATATGTGGAGAAAGACGAGGCTACCGGTCAGGTGACCACACAGGTGGTAGGTGACGAGTACATATACGGTACGAACTACATCATCGAGCCTGTATATATCTACCGTCCGTATATCTACGACTGGTTCTGGAGTCCCTACTGGACATGCTGGTCTTCACCCTGGTACTGGGGCTATTATCCCCACTGGTGGTTCGGCTGGAGTTGCTGGCCGATGCACCGCTACTGGGATCACTGCTACCACTGGCATCACCACCATCCCTATTGCTCGTTCCGTTATGCGGCGCAACCGCGTCCCGCGTACCGAGACTTGCATCACACGGTGGCCCGCCGCGAGTATGCAACCAGGCACAGCGACCGTTCGTTCGCTTCGCGTCATGCAGGTGCCACCAATGCCCGCCATCTGGATGCCTCGCGCTCGGCGGCAGTGCGCAGTTCCCGCACCGGTGCCCCTTCCCGTCAGGGAAGCGTAGCGGCTACACGTGTCGGAGCGCCTGAAGCGCAGCACCGTCAGGTAGGACGTGCCGACAATACGTTCGGCAGTGCAGGCGTACGTCGTCAGGCTTCAGCAAGCTCCACCCGTCAGGCTGCAACCCGTCAGCAGTCAGCTGTTTCCACCCGTCAGACGGGCTCACATACTCCGGTATCGTCCGCTCAGCGCTCGTCATCGGCTTCGGTTGTCCGTTCCAGCGGTGCCACAACACCCCGTTCGGGTTCGGCATCCGTCTCCCGTCCGGCAGCGTCAACGAGCACGCGCAGTACAACATCTCAGTCCGTACAGAGCAGCCGTACGTCCGGCTCATACAGCGGCAGTCGTTCATCCGGCTCGTACAGTGGCAGTCGTTCATCGAGCTCGTACAGCGGTAGTCGTTCATCCGGCTCTTACAGCGGAAGTTCCGGCCATTCGTCCGGTGGTTACAGCGGCGGTGCATCGCGGTCAAGCGGTGGCGGCTTTAGCGGCGGCGGACATTCAAGCGGTGGTGGCGGAGGCCGTTCAGGCGGAGCCACGCGTCGATAATCGCCCACTGTCAATCGTCAATTGACCGGATGTTTTACCGAATAGAAGATATTCCTGACGAGCAGACAATGCAAGCGGTGGTAGCCCGGCTACTGCCGCTTGTTCCGTTGCAGCGCCGCGAGTATGCGTTGCGCTACAAGCATCTGCACGGGCAGTACTGTTGCCTGCGTGCCTGGCAACTGCTGCACGAGCTGCTCACGGAGCATGCTTTCATTCCTTCAGACTTTCCTCTCTCGCAACTGACTTATACCGAGGACGAGTACGGCAAACCTTCCCTCATCCCTAATTCGCTCATCGCTCATCGCTCGCCGCACTTCTCCATCTCGCATACGAAGAACGCCCTGGCGGTGGCTGTATCCTGTGAGCCGGTAGGCATAGACGTCGAGGCTGTCGTATCCGTCCGCCGGGCGGAGGATACACCGCTGCTGCAGCGTACGATGAACGCTGCCGAACGGCAGGTGATAGCGGCATCGGCTGATCCGTGCATGACCTTCACCGAACTGTGGACACGCAAGGAGGCGGTGTTCAAAGCCATAGGCACAGGAATTAACTTCGAAACGCTGCCCGATGTGCTCCTGACGGACGATTTTTGTGTCCGTTCCGGGCATACGGCCACTTACGCTTATGCCATAGCCTCCAGATGAGGCGCAGTTGATACTTCGACCTGACAATCCGTACCCCTTAATCTGCGAAATGCATGTGACAGGCGGTACGGATTTTTCGAATGGGTTGCCATCCTTTTCTTACGGGGGCATTTTTCTGCTCCAAAATTTGCATAATTAGAGGATAATTCTTAACTTTGCACCTGTTTTTAGCGCAAATCATTGCCTGTTTTTGGGTTTTGTCTTAAAAATAGAACATTTTTGCAAAAGAACGGAATTCCCCATTAAACCTTTATTTTAATTGTGTGACGTTAGTAAATAGCGTTATTGTGATTGTGAAATAGAATAACATTTGTGAAACATAATAAAAACATTAAATAATGAAACATATTTTTACTTCATTCAAACAATCAGTTAAAACGCCCCTTCTGATAGCATGTGCCCTGCTCGCGATGAGCAGCAATGCGTGGGGAGGATCATCGTCATCATCGTATTCATATACCTGGATAGCAAAGACCGCAGTAGGTAAGGGTACCGGAACTGCCAAGGTCTATATACGCAAAAGCGCTTTATCAACTGACAAAGAAAAATCAACGACCGGTTCTACTTTGGTGGAGGCTAATCATAATGAATCCGGTACTCAGGTAGCAGGAATCGATGCTGTTCTTCCCCGTTACGCTGAGTTTGAAGCCACCCCGGGTACCGGTTATCATTTTGTTGCGTGGTATACGAATGCGGCTTGTACAGGTACGGCAATAACAGATAATTCATATACTACTGATAGCAAAAAACCGTCTAATAATAGTACGTGTAATTTAGGTTCCTATTATGCGAAATTTGAATTAAACACCTACAAAGTAAAATTTAACAGTAATGGTGGCACGAGTGGCTCAATGAGTGATCAGACGTTTACGTATGGAACAGCGCAGAAACTGACAGCCAATGCATTTAAAAAAACAGGATACAAATTCCTGTACTGGAACACGAAAGCAGATGGAACAGGAACATCGTATACTAATAAAAAATCTGTTAATAATTTAACCACCGAAAATGGCGTAACTGTAAATCTATATGCAATTTGGGGACGTTTGGCTGCTAAAAGCCCATCAGCAGGTGATGTTGAATTTGGTGATGTAACAATCGGAAAAGCATCTGATTGGAAGGCGATGAGCATAGAGCACTATCGTGCCGGTACGGTTTCTTTAACCCAGACAGGTGATGCAGATGATTTCTTCATAGGAGATGAGACGACTTCCACGAGCGAGTGCGATTCATTTAGTTCATCCAGTTCGCTCGCGACAAAGACTATTCAGGTTCAGTTCCGTCCGACAGCCAATGGCTTGCGCACTTGTACATTAACTGTTAGCAGTGACGTAACCAATGTGCCTTCTGTTGTATATTATCTGAAAGGTGAGGGCTACAGCACACCTACTGTAACTTGGATGGATGGTGACGGTAATGAGTTGACCAGCGGTGAGACGACTTTGAGTGTTGGTGATGTGTTGAAGGCAACTTGCACTTCAAGTCAGACGATTTCATATTCTAATTTTAACACCTCTTATTTTACGGCAGGTACAGATGGAAATGGTGCACCTATTCTGACTGTTAATGAAAATATTTCCGGTACAATTAATGATTTGTCTGTAGTCGCAAATCTGGCAAAGAATACAACAACACATTTTATTGCTTATACTGACACAATCAAGTTGAATGTAACCAATCTTATTCCGCAAACTATAGAATGGAATGACGATGTGGATCTCAGCAACGAAGGAATGCCTTATAATTTGACGTTGGGTGCTGTGGCCAGAAATGCTAAAACGGGCGAAGAAACGGGACAACCAATTACGTATAGAATAGCTTCCAATTCGTCTTTATCCTTATCCGGTAGTACACTCTCTGTTCAAGCTCTTGGTGGACCTTATGCTATTACGGCTACAGCTGAGGGGAGCGATGCGTATGCTCCGATGTCAATGACTAAGTATTTCACGGTTATTAACATGACTGATCCCTGCAGTACTTTAGACACTTCGTATGTTGATGGATCATTTAACAAAACTTATACGCATGAGATTTCTGTTGCTACGCCTGATACTTTGACGTTCACAGCAACGCGCGAGAGTTCATTGCTGAGAAAGGATTTGAAGATAATCGAGTACGATGCTAATAATAAAGAACTCAAAACTACGACAAAGGGTTATAGAGAGGTTAGCACAAGCGGCACTACGTTCAAGATAAAATGCCAAGATGCTACGACAAAAATTATCTTTAAGGCAAGTGCATCTGCTACGTATACTTACTATATATCCGATATATCAACAACTCGTAGGACAAAATATACAATATCTGACACGGAGTTATCTTATGCGACGGAACCGGGAGAAGGACTGCATAAGAAGATCACCATCACCCACTCAAATACTCCTATATTTCTTTCGTTTAAGTCTGATGAATTGGCAGAACATGTGGGAACAAGTAAGTGGAGTTTGGATGTTACTCATCTGGGGGGCTGTGGAAAACGTGGTAGTCAGTATGTGACTGTGTCTTTCCGTGCCAATCAGAAAGGTCTTTATACTGATTCTCTTTATATTTGTGATAATGTAGGCACCTTACTGAAGGTAGTAAACTTGTCAGCGACTGTTACCGTTCGCCCGCAACATTTGGATACATGGAACATTGCATCTACTTACAATACAACCGACCAAACGACGCTGGCGGCTACCACCGAAGAAGGTCGAAGCAACTTTGACTTTAAGGTTAAGAATTCTAATCCGGAAGGTATCGTAAGTATCTCCAATACCGGCGTTATGACATTTAATGGTTCGGGTACTGCGCAGATTGTAGCACATGAATCCGGCGGTGGCATTTATGACGAATATACATCAGAGCCGTATTCTATCACTATTAATAAGGTAACGCCGACTATTTCAGTTAATCCGACCGCTACTGGTGTCAAGTGCTACGGCACATTGTCGAAGACCCAGCTTTCCGGAGGCAAGGCGACAGTAACGTTGCGCGGTGTGGCCAATACTGAGGTTGGTGGTCATTTTGAATGGAAGAATGAGGGAAGTACGGTCAATGATAAAGCCGGTTTGCACGAATATACTGTCGTATTTAAGCCGAACTCATCGATGTATAACGACAAGGAGTTCACTATCCAAGTAGATGTAGCTCATGCCGACGCCGCGCTGGCAATGCTTAACAGTAGCGTGGATGTAACGCTCCCCGGCGATGCTAAAACGCTTGATCTGAGTGCGCTCATCAACGCACAGACGGGTGACGGTGACGTGACATTCGCAGCTACAGGCGAAAATGCTTCGCATGTGACAATCAACGGCAACAACCTGACCGCTGACGCCGCTGGCGAATATGCTATCGTCGCTACTGCTGCCGAGACGGACTACTACGCTTCCGCTACCTCGGAGCCGTTCACAGTAACCGTCAACAGACGTACACCTAACGTAAGCACAGCGAACCTGAATACCGTTGTACTGACCTATGGCGAAGCGTTGTCAAGCAAAGGTATCTCGGGTAATATGGTAATAACCGACCTGCCTTCGGATAATACCGAAGATGCAACTGCAACCTGCGCATGGGCTAATGGCTCGGACAAACCGGCTGTTGGCGTAACATCGGCTACAGCTACGTTCACTTCGGCACATAGCGAATGGTTCGAACCTGTGACAATCAATGTGCCTGTTACCGTTAACCCTGTTTCAGCAAAGACCTATGCCGCCACTGCTACTATCAGTGAGGGACAAAGCTTGAGCGAGGCGGTATTTGTAAATGGCGCCAAAGGTTTGGATAACGAGACGGTTGACGGTACAATCAGCTGGGACAACACGGTTGACCAAACCCTTGCGCCCGAAGTTCGGAACGGATATGAGTTCCGCATCAACTTCACTTCGCACAACGCCAATTACACCGATGGCACAGGTGTCTGCATCGTGAATGTTGAGCCCGCTACGGTTTGGGACGGCTCGCAACCGGCAAATAGTAGCGAGCGGGTTGTCACCAACTCTAATGTGGAAGTAACGGAAGCTGTCACTCTCGGTGGCCTGACCATCAACGCCGGCGACACGGTTACCGTCAAAGACGGCGCTACGCTGACCATTGGTGAATATAACTCTCTCACTCGCAACACTTACGGCGACATCATCGTCGAGACCGGCGGCAAGTTGAATCTTACGGAGAACGGCGGCGAGCTGAAGGTCAATGACTTCACTCTCTACTCCGGCTTCGACAGCAACAAGAAACCCAAATCCGGTCAGGTGGCAGGACAGCAGCAGCTCACCACTCGCCGAGATGCATACTTTGTCCTCGACCTCGACTCGGCAGGTGTGGCATCATATGGCTGGTACGGTTTCACCGTCCCGTTCCCTGTTGACGCACTGAACGGCATAACACGTTTCGAGAACGGCGGCTGGCAGACCATCACAAACGAGGTCAACTATGCCATCATGGATTATCATGAGGATCTCCGTGCTCAAGGCAAGTACGGTTGGAAGAAGTATAGAGGCATCCTGCAACCCGGTACAGGTTATCTGATGACCGTGGAGAACGCGGTGAACAGATACCGCTTCCGTATGGTGGACGGCGGAGCGTTCAACGCTGCAATGACCCAGAGCCTGACGGCTTCCGAAGGTACCGAACTTGACAAAGGATGGAACAGTATAGGCAACGGAACGATGGCTTATGTCTCGTACGATGAGATGCCGCGCTACGCACAGTTGCTTGACCATAAGAACAATACGTATCAGATTATTCGCACGGCAAGTAATGCGTTTGTTGTCGGAGCAGCCTACTTCGTTCAGACTACTGATAACAGCACGCTGACGATGATTGACGCAAGCGATGCCACAACAGGATTGTTGCGCGCTCCCCAACGCCGGCAGATGGATGAAGAGTATTGCAGCATTGACCTGTCACTCAGCGCTGACGGACGGACATGCGACAACCTGTTCATAACCTGTTCTGACAACGCTGTGACAACTTATACCATTGGCAAAGACGTGCTGAAGATGGGTGCTACGTCCGATGCAACGGTCGCACGTTTGTGGTCGCCGGCCAAGGATGCTATACTCGGAGCAGTGGATATGCCGTTCAGTAACGATGAGGCAGTCATCCCGTTGAATATCTATGCGCCTAAAGCCGGCGAATATGCCCTGACTGTTGATAACAGCCCGACGGAGGACATATGTCTCATGCGTGATGGCGTAATGGTCTGGAACATGAGCACGGGCGCGTTTGCGCTTGACCTCACTGCCGGTACCGACCGCTCGTACGCCCTGCGCGTAACCCGCCGGACGAATAATGTGGCTACAGGTGCGGCTGCCGCGGACGTTGACCAATGCGGCGCAGATCTTGTCGAAAAGATAATTGTAAACGGACAATTCTTCATCCTGCGCAACGGCGTAATGTACGACGCACAGGGTAGGAAAGTGGCAAACTTCTAAAACGGCGAAACAATGCAACAGAACAATAGAAATTATCAGGCTCCCGAGACACGTGTGTTTGTCGTGTCATGCGCAAGTTATCTCATGCAGCTGGCGAGTTCGCCCACAGCACCGGAACCGCAAAGTGGTGCACCGTTCCGCAGTCCTTTGGACTGAATGCAGTAGCGTTCTTTACCTCAATGAGGCGTGTCGTCGTAGGCACGCCTCATATATGCTTGTTCGTGCATATCCCTGCACTATTGATAGTGCATTTTGCTTTATTAAGCAAACAAAAGTGAATTGAATGCCAAATATTTGTATTTTGTTGACGGAAAACTTTGTTTAATCAAATTTTATTTGTAATTTTGCAACGCAAAATTGTTTGACAATTAGTAAAAGAGTGAATTTGCATTGAAGTGATTATGCTGATGAATATACGAATGAATAGCAGACTGTTAATAGTTTCTCTTCTTCTCTCCATGTTGCCATTGTACAGTATGGCGGAAGATTCGTTGGATTTTAATGACGGTATCAACCGTCTGGCGGAGGATTTTGTGGAGGTCAGTCTGATGATTGCCGACCCGACAGATTGGCGCGATGACGTGCTGGGAACAAAAGGACATGCGTTCCTCCGACTGGAGTGCCCGACCTTTAACTTGGACTACTGCTTCAGCTACGAGGGCGAGAATGTGAACGACAACCTCTTCCGCTACCTGACCGGCAAGACTAAGATGGGCATGTTCGCTATCTCTACAAACGAGTATCTGGAGGATTACCGCCAGTGGAACCGCTCCGTGCACGCTTATCATCTGGCTATGCCTCCTGAGGCTGAACAGCGGCTGTGGGAGATTATGGATAACCACCTTACCAACGGGCTTACGCTGCGGCATGACCTGAACAAGTACGGTTGTGCTCTGACCGCCGTGAAGTACGTGAAGCGGGCTATGGGCGATACGCCTATTATCTATGCCGAGGAAGATTGCTCCGGCAGTCTGCCACCCGACGAGATGAGCTGTGTCCCCGTGGATGTGGCGGCCGTATGGCAACGGGCGACGGTCAACGGACAGCCGTTCGCCACCTATGTGGGAGATATAGTGGAAGGCGCACCGC
>LXOW01012996.1_pt1 | contig 49150 bp, 39 predicted proteins | sample 1368591 | NCBI WGS metagenome assembly LXOW01 (sample SAMN04884650, study PRJNA319009) | bovine gut metagenome | isolation source: Cow rumen | host: Bos taurus | place: Italy: Legnaro (PD) | collected 2014-07-09
CCACTCCTCGGTCTCAATCTGCCTGCCCGACAGTCGGTATACGTGCTCAAAGCCGTTTACCGTTTTGCTTATTCTGATCCCTTCATCGTTGTAATCGAACGACAGTGAATAACTTCCGGTAACGGCCGTCGCCAGCTGCCTTCCGTTTTTCCATGTGAATGTGTAGCTGCTCCCGTTGTAATAACTCAGCGGGTTTCCTACGTCGTCGTAGCTGATGGATACGTTGTTGTATTTACCCAGCTTGTCGCCCCAGGTCGCGTCGTCGTACGTGTAGACGTCGGTGCTTATTAGATCCGTGTTTGACGGCGTACTTCCTTCGGCAGTCAGGTTATATGTTTTCTTTGACAGAATGTTGCCAGCGTTGTCATAAGTATAAACGTACGTTTTGTTAAGAGCTGTGTTATCTTCCCTTAACAGCTGTCCCAAATTGTCATAGCGGTATCTGTATTCAGCGCCGGTGCTAAGCTGTATCTTAGTAATATTCCCGTTTCCGTCGTAGGTATACGTGCTTGTTACGCTTGTTCCGTTTCCTATCTGACTCGAATATGTCGCCACCTGAGAGGACGTCTCGGTATAGAATCCGTTATTATACGTGCTGTAAGAATACCCGACTGTATTTGTGTAATTACCGTAGTGATATACTTTCTCGCCAAGCCTTCTGAATTTGTCGTAACTGTAGGAGATGCTTCCCGACACGTTTCCGACCGTTACATCGTATGAATCAAGGCTTCCGTCCGGATTATACGAGTAAGAATACCAGAAGTCGTGGTCGTCTGTTCCACCGGAATAGGAATAGTCAATCGTGTACCAGAGCAAATCGATCTTTCCCTCGTCGTTATAGAACATGGTCGAGCTGAATTCGTTCGTGAAGTCTCCGGTGTCGTATTCGACGAATGCTACCAGCTTCCCGTCGGTATCGTATTTGTATGCCGTGCTTTTTCCGGTGAGAATATTGTCAACTCTCGCAAGCNNGCTTTCTGCTCAGACCCGCCGTTTTTGTACCAGATCTCGCTTACGTTCTCAAGCCTGTCGTATACGTATCTGACGTATTTGTCCGTTCCGCTGCCGTAATAGACTTTTGTGATCTTGCCGTTGTTCGAATTGTATTCGTATTTCGAAAGCCTGTAACTGCCCGCGTAAACGCTGTCTTTGTTTCCGAAGGCGTCATAGTTAAGAATGTATTCGGTAGTAACCGTGGCAATGCTCTCAAGCCTGCCGGTTATATTGTAACTGTATTCAACCTCCTCTTCATCGGTAATGCACGCAGGCGTGTTTGAATTGGTATATGTCGCGGGATATACTCCCGACAGACGGCCGACGGAGTCATAGGTATAATATGTTCCTGTCGATTCCGGAACGTTTATCGAGTATTCGAGTCTGCCGCTGTTCGAATCATAATAATATTTCGTTCCTCTTCCGAGACTGTCGGTGCTGGAAATCAGCGCACCGAATATCTCAGAGCCGGACGAGTTTTCATATTCGTTTTGCACCGTTATTCGGGGACTGCCTGTAATAGCAATCACTGCAGTCCCGGCGTTGTTGTATCTTGCCTCATAGGTTGAGGTGCTCAGCAACTGGCCGTATTCAGAGTAACAGTAATAAGTTATGGTTTCCGGGGTCTTGACTATTAAGCTGTCCGGATCGGATGCCATATACGGATATATGTGCGTCGAGTTGTTATACGTGAAAGTATAGAATATTTTCCCGGTGACTTCATATATCGTGTTTCCTTCACGACGATAATCATAAATCTCGCCGCGGTTGTTGGCTGTCCTTGTGAGCTGCCTGTTGGAATCGTATTCGTAGCTTTCGGTATAGTATCCTGCAGTCTTTGCACGCAGAAGTCCTTCCTTTACACCGGCCGATGAGTCGTAATATTCATACTCGACTACGCTGTCATTTGTGGATTCAACAACGGAAATGTTGTCGAACAGGGCGTATCCCGCAGGCTGGTATGAATACTCACAGTATACGTCTATATAGCATAGAAGCCCCTGAGTTCCCGTAGTGAAATTACCGCAAACAAACTGCCAGCCGTCAGTTCCGGTAATGAAGTCGTATTCGAACGGCTCTCCGCGTTCCTCGTTGGTCTCGTACGTCTCGGTGTCTTCCAGATAATAAGTTGTGACAACTCGAAGCCTGTAAGCGGCGCCCGGATGTCGTGACTGTCCGGTCCCTTTTGAAAAACCCGAGATTATATATGTTTTGTCGTATTGTTCGGGATCTCCGTCGTCAAGATAGGCCGCAAAAATCTGATCCGAAACCGTATAAATCCGCTGGATACAGTATTTTTCCGAATCTATATCCGACTGGACCGCAAGCGAAGTTCCGAAAGCGGTTCCTGATGAAACAGCCGCTGAACCGCCAATATCCGGCGTCCAGTATGTGCCGAGCTGAGAAGTGTATGTGCCGGAGGAATTAATCGTGAATTGCTCAAAATTGCCGAGTTGTACCAGATTGTAATTGCTGCTGCCTACCGCCTTTTCGAGCATAAGGTTATCTATTTCCATCCACGACAGCGGACCGGCGCCGGTGTTTCCGGTAATCTCAATTTCTATCCTGAATGATTCACAACCGCTTGAATTGTAATCTAAAGCTTCAAATGAGAAGCTGAACGGCGCTTCATTCAACGACGCGTTATACTTGTTAACGGGAATCTCGGCGGTATAAGTGTGAGTCGAATTGTCCAGCGATACCGCTTTGACTCTCGCCGTTACGTTTTCGCAGGCCATCGTCTGAACGGACATTGAGAACGTGTATGTCCCTTCAGGAAGTTTTGTGTACTGGCAAAGAGACGATGTCGTGCCGCTCGACACACTGAACCTTGCGGTATAGTTCCCGCCCGCGGAAAACATGGAGTCCACATATGACACGCTTCCGGATGCGGCCCAGTGTTTTGCGGTGTTGTTTGTATTCAGGTATTCAAATCCGCCGTTAAGAAGATATGTCGAATAAGAACCGCCGACAGCGGTCGCGGTCTTGATGTTATTCTTTATCTTTTCAGCGTTCTCGTATACCCCGGAAGATGCTCCGTAGATATCCGTCCCGTTAACGTCGGTTGAGTAGGAGTTTGAAGTGCGCGCCCGGTCGTCAAAGACATATCTTGTCTTAAAGTCGTCGGTGTTTCCGTACACATCGTCCGAACCGCTGTTTCTGACCTCGGTATATCCGTCAAAGTAGGATATTCCTATCTTCTGTCCTGCCGACGTTCCGCCGTATTCCTGTACGGCAGACACTTTGCCTGATGACCAGGTATACTTTATCTCATAGTTCGAAAGCCCGTCTTTGGCAGACGTGATTCTTCCCGAGGAGTCATAGGTATAGTATACCGTCGCGTTTACGGTAAGGCCTGATGTCGTCCCGCTGTAGTAGTAATTGCTCCACGTGGAAGAAGTTACGGTCGTGCCTGAATTGCCTTTAACGTATACAAGCTGCCTCAGATACTTCTGGCCCGACGTCGACAGACTTCCGTTGTACGTCTGCGAATACTTGAAGATAATAGCTTCTTTGGTCGAACCGTTCCAAATAGCGTATGGAAGACCGGAACTGTTGTCGTATTCAATATTCAAAAAAGTAATAGTGCTGTCCGACACCGGAGTAAGGCTGACAGTCAGAGGCCTGTACCCGGAGTCGAACGTGAAAGAAACGGCGTTGTCGTATCCGTCGCGCACGCTGCTCAGATACCAGCTCTCATAAACATCAGACGCGGGATTAGAAGTCATCTTGCTGAAGCGCTTGACCACACCCGAATCGTCCTTGATTGTAACGAGAGAGCTGCTGACAGCAGTAAGAGTCAGCTGAAGTCCATCTTCGTCTTCATATTCGTTAGTGCTTCCGCTTTTCTGTCCGAACCAGTGCTCGGTACCGTCGCTGTCGGACCAGATATAGTAATATTCGTCGTTATATGTGGAGCCCTTATACTTCTTCTTAATAACCGTTTCCTGGACATTGAGCTTGAATCCGTACGGAGATATATTTGTTGCGTAAGCCGTCTGCGCGTTTGAGTAGGTATACGTCCTGCCCGCGAGCTTTGAGTTGTATACGAGATTTACGGCATACGGGAAAAGGCTGTCGGTAGTCGACAGCAGGGATTTTGAAAGAGTAAGGGCACCGGTTGACGCGTTTACATAACCGGTGCCGGCGAGACCGGCATCGGATGAGAAATATGAGTAATAATCCTCAACTCCAAGAGTGCTGACAAAGCTGAAGGTGAAGAACGGAGTATATCCGCTTCCAATTGTTGTGCTCTCGGAAGCGTGGAACTGTATCGTTCTTGACGCGGTGGACGATGTGTCGTACTGCATAACGGCAATACCCTGAAACGCGGAACTGTCGTTATACCAGTCACGGACTGCTGAAGTAATATTCCAGTGTGCTGTATATCCCGCTGAAGGAGCCGGAAGCTTATTGTAATCCAGTATGTCTCCGTAGGTGCAGCCGGTATTCCAGCAAACCGACGTTTCGCCCCATATGGTCGAGTAACCGGTACGAATTATTTTCCTGGCGACAAGGATGAGCTCACCCGACGAATAGTTATTGTTCCCGTTTGCGGTCAGGTTGAGCTGAGCGTCAGTAATATATGATCCATCGGGAATTGACGGAAGGCTCCACGGAGCAATATATATGATTGTATTGGCGTTTGCGGAATCGTAGCCTGCTTTCAGATATGTTTGCGTTCCGTAGTTGCTGTTCGGATAATTCTGAGAGACAATACTGTCTCTCATATTGCCCTGCCTGTATCCGCCGTAGTAAACGGTCGGATCTATTGTGACAGGGTAAATACGTTCATCCGAATTCATCCATTCTGGATCGACGGATATCTTGACAGTATATCTTCCTTCGCCGTTAGCCGTGAGAGCGTAGATACACTGCCCGGGCTCTGTGTACTGTTCGTTGCTGTCATAGGCGAAAGGTGCTGGAAGAATATACGCCGTCTCTCCGCTTTCCGCGTCTGCCGCGAGAATATTGCCCGATTCATCAGTGCTCAGGATCAGACCGTCAGTCCGGACAACAAAGGAATAACTGTACGATTCGGTTTTCTTATTGAGTACTATTTCCTGCTTTACACCAAAAGGACTTACGGTATACACGAAGTCGGTATAAGGAAGAACGTTCTTATAACAGACTTCGGAAGTAAGGTTTTCGAGCGTGGTAAGCTTTTCAAAGTCCGTCTTTTCTTCGCCGGATTTTTCACGTGCGGTTATCTCAGCGTCGCTTGCGTTTATATCCGTCTCCGGAGAAAGAGAAACGGTTATCCTTCCGTCGTCCAGAGAAAAGATGCTCGCTCCGTTATGTACCTGTTTCGCAATACTTATACCTGTATTGCCTGTAAGATAATAATCCCCCTTATCCGTAAGAGTATTGTCTATGTCCTCCCATCTTCCTTCTGCGTTCTGAATATGAACTGGAACACCGTACTCGGCGACTGTTGTCTTTCCGTTTGAATCGCGGATTACTTTTGTATACTGGTCTCTTCTGTCGTCAAGTTCGACAAGATTGTATGAAGAAAAATCGCCGGGCTCTCCTTCGGAGCGGTCAGGATCATTTTTCTTATTGACAAGATCGGAGAGGTCACTCGCAAATATTGTCAGAGGAAGAGACAAAAGAACCGTCAGCACGGAAAGAACAACCGACAGGCTCTTTATACAGAATGAGAAACGATGTGTTGTTGACATAACAGTACCTCTAAAACTTATAATTTTATATCTATAATTGTGTTTTATTGAGTCAATTAATTAATCACTATATGTATGAAAATCTGTTATTCCTGAATCCAGGAAACAGAATATTCGGTGTTATGATATGATGAAAAATACGTTGCCGGACCATAGTTTTGAATTCGTATTGTATACGTGCCAAAAACAGAAGGCGAAAATTCAACAATCTCCACATTATTGAAAGGGGTTGCAGACCACGCAACACAAGAATCAGAGGGATCAAATATTAATAAATCCAAATCCGCCAGATTGTAAACAACATTGCTGCCTGATATATACTTCTCAAATACTAACGATATTCTGACGGTAGTTGATGAATAGAAATCCTCCTCAAAATCAACGCCTGAAACGTTGTATACCATTGAATCATCAATGTAGTCCATATTCGCAGCAATATCGCTCGCACGCGCTGCGTCGATCAGCCCGGCGCCATATTGATGATAATCGGAAGTATCCGGCAGATAGTGATGCGTATTCATGGTAACTGACGCTGTTAAAACGGCCTTCACTCTTTCCGGGGAAATACGAAATGAACCCCTGCAAGCCATTAACAATGCCACCACGCCTGTAACTAAAGACGCGGAATAACTTGTGCCGGAATCGCAGGTCATATCATCAAACAATACATATCCAGGCGCGCAAATATCCGGCTTATCGGCAAAGCCTGAAAAGCTCCCGTCATTATAGCTCGAATCAGAACTGATAGAATTACCATATCGATAGAAGTTGCCGACGGTTATAACGTTATAACCCATTCCGCCGCTCGCAATTCCGCTTGTTCCCTCATTTCCCGCTGATTCTACTATGGTAATATCATATTGACACACATAGCAGTCAAGCAGTTTGGCAATCGCGCCGTAATCATTATTGCCGTCTGTCCCTCCGGGGCCTGCCCCCTGAAACGTCTCCAAACGAGCACTGATATTAATAACATCAACGTAATTTGCTATCAGCCACTCCAATTCCCCGACAAGCGTGGGGGTCGGGTTTATATTCGTGTTCCAAAAAGTAGTGCAAAAGAAACTGGCGTCAAATGCGGTTCTATAAGCAATTTTCAGTACATTTGTCGGATGAACGCCCACAGTCGCTTCTGTTGAAGAATAACGTACAGTAATATCGCCGCCGAAAAACATTGACAGTGTCGTATCAGGAATTCCTTCATCCAGAATNNCGTTTGTTCCCCACTCGTCCTCAAATCCGTCCGCGTTAACAAACTCGATATTATCCCACATCTGGTAATAACCCGGCTGAGGATCGGATTCTCTTTCCGGTATTTCGTCAATTATATCGTCACAATAGTTATCTATTGAGACAACACCTTCCGTTGATGCAATAGCTCTGATTCTTTCCGCACACAATCTCGCAATAACCACCGGAAGAAAGATACTTGAGTAAATCAATTCATCACTTTCCAGATTATTCCGTGCGAAAGAGCAAGAATACGTTTCATAACATGACCGCATCGCTTCACGCCTGACAGAGATGATATATCTCCATTCATCCGCATCTTCTCTTGAATTGATGCTGGAATTCTTTAACATTTCGAGCTTTTCATAGTAATCCGGAATACTGTTTAACGCTTGATCTACCGCTTGATTACAGTTTATATCTTCAAGCCAAATGATAACTTTAAACGTCTCGTTCGGATTATCATTCATAGATAGCGCTAAGGAATCAGAAATGACGCGGGATCCCGTTTTTTCAAAACAGCCACCAGCGTACGTCGGAAAAACAACAGACGTTTCCAAAATCGCAAATGACAAAAGAAACAAAATTATCCTTCTGACTGATGAAATAAACCGTCGCATTTTTTCCACCCGTGTAATATCCATAGAATTATAATTGCTATCGCGTTAATGCGTCAAACCCGTCAAAACGTCCGGATAGTATTTTTGCGGTAAAAATGAAAACGTCAGTCCGCTGCAGTCAACAACGTCCGCAAGGTGTGAAAAGACTTCGTAAGTCACGATGATATACAGCCGTCCGTCGATTTCCCCGGNNCGTCGTTCTGATCGTGCTGAGAATAATATGCGTCAAAATACTTGTTTTCTTTTTCCTGCATTTCTTCTGATTCATCAGATATGAGTTTTATTTCGTTTTCGACTTTTTCCGCAAGAAACGCTCCGTCGACAATAAATTCATTCAGAAAACCCGGATCGAAATAATTATAATATGAGACGGTGTTTTCATAGAGTTCCGGAGCCCAGATTTTTCCGCGATATCCCTCATGAATCTTTATATCATCCGACGGTACCCCGTCCGTACTCAGAATTTCTTTTCCGTATTTAAGTATCTCCCCCTCTTTTCTCAGACGCAGCAGCCGAGTATATCTTTCGCTCAGCAACCGGAGTTCCTCTTCATATTCTGCATAGGTCTTCCCTTCGTATCTATACTCCGAAAGAAAACCGCCTTCTTCCGTTAAAGGCTGTCCTTTGCGCCTGAAAGGATTCAGAACGAGATAGCGCGAGGCGTTTTCGGAATTGAGGCGCACGTTGAGCAGGGTACGCTCCAGTTTGCCGGTTATCTCAAGTCCGTTCCAGTATGAAAAAGAACTGCCGGGAAAAGTACCGCTTTGCGATGCGCTTTCGGTTATAAGAAGCTGCGAGACAGAAATCTCTTCCGACGTTACAGTCATACCGTCGTCAGTTGTGTCAACCGGAATCGTTTCGTGCCGCTTCATTTTAAGCGCTGCCGAGAGTCCGGCAAAAATCAGAAGACCCGTACTCAGCGATACCATTGAAATTACGGATGCTGATTTTATCGCTTTGAGCTTTTTTTCCTTCTTTTTCTTCAGTCTTTCGGCTTTCGCGTATATTTCACTCAAATTCTGCTCTAAGGATTTCATATCTGTCTCCGCCGTTTTCAATGATTCTTTTGAGAGATTGTTTAGCGTTATATATTTTTACTGTGACGTATCTTGCGCTCTTTCCTTCGATACCGGCAATCTCACCGGCGCTCAGTCTTTCGAAATACGCAAGGAAAAGAATGTGCCGATACTCAGATTCAAGTTCTGAGAGCGCCTCAATCAGCGCGATTTTTCTTTTNNGGTTCCAGCCAGTCTTCGACTACGGCGTGCGAGCCGAGAGCGTCAAAAGAAGCGACGCGTTTGTTTTTTCGCAAATAGTTCAGCGCCTCGCGTTTGGCGATTGTATACAGCCACGTTTTGAAGGACGCTGAGGGACGGTATACCGGTTTGTTCACGTAAAGCTTTACGAAAACGTCCTGCGAAATATCCTCGGATATTTGAAAATCACCCGTGTACTGAGCAATAAAAAGGATCAGTCCGCTCTGGTATCGCTTTACCATCTCTTCGAAAGCCGCATGGTTTCCGCCGAGAAAAGATAAATAGTGCTCTCCGCCGTTATCCACGCTTCTGATCCTCCATTCTCCAATATATTAAACACACTATAAGTAAAAATATCACAAAAAAGCGGCAAAAAAACGAAAAGATTTGCAAAAAGGCATAATTCGGCTCAATACGGTTTTATACAAAAATAGAATATCATATTTAAGGAGGATTGTCAAGCGGTTTTCCGTTATGAACGGGACGTTCAGAGACGGTTCTTTTTTTTATTATCGCCGACGGCATGTGACGACGGTTTTCTCGATTAAGCATCCGATGATCGTCTTGAAATTGCTATCTTGATTGTGCAAAACCCGCCCTGCGGAAAAATTCCGCAGGGCGGGTTGTATTTTACTAATTCCTCGTCACTCGCCGAGAAATCTCGAGAGAAACTCCCTCGTGCGCTGCTGCTTCGGGGAGCCGAACACCTCGGCAGGACTTCCCTCCTCGGCTACGACTCCGCCGTCCATGAATATAACCCGGTCGGAGACGTCGCGGGCGAAGGCCATCTCGTGCGTCACGACTATCATCGTAAGTCCGGTTCCGGCGAGTCGGCGCATTACCGCGAGAACCTCGCCGACCGTCTCGGGGTCGAGAGCCGACGTCGGTTCGTCGAAAAGAATCACGTCGGGCGACATCGAGAGCGTCCTCGCTATCGCGACGCGCTGCTTCTGTCCTCCCGAGAGCCGTGAGGGACGCGCGCCGGCGTAAGCCGACATTCCGACTTTTTCAAGATATCCGAGAGCCGTCGCTTCCGCTTCTTCGCGGGGTCTGCCGAGGACTTTCTGCTGGCCGACGGTGCAGTTTTTAAGCACCGTCATATTCTCGAAAAGATTGAATGACTGGAAGACCATACCGACTTTCGCGCGGTATCTGCAGAGGTCGACGCCGCCGCTCAGAACGCTCTTTCCGCGGAAGAGAACGTCGCCCGAGTCGGGCGTTTCAAGCAGATTGACGCAGCGCAGCATCGTGCTTTTTCCGCTGCCCGACGAGCCGATTACGCTGACGACCTCGCCCTCCGCGACCTTCAGACTTATGCCGTTCAGGACGCAGAGACTGCCGAAGGACTTGCGCAGATCGCGTATCTCGATTACAGGTTCAGACATCGGGCGCGTCCTCCTCTCTCACGCGTATCTCGGCCGCCGGATCGCTCTGCGAGCCGCAGATCACCTCGCCTCCGCCGTCCATCTTTTTCTCGATGAAACGCATCAGGCGGGAGACGGTAAACGTCAGTACAAAATAGATGATCGCGCAAATCACGTAGGCGGGAACAAACTTCGCGTAGGCGCCGCCCGCCTGCTTTGAAACGAACATGAGTTCGGTGATCGAAATGACGCTCAGAACCGAACTGTCCTTGATGTTTACGACAAACTCGTTGCAGACCGAAGGCATCACGTTCCGGAGCGCCTGAGGCAGGACGACGAGGTTCATCGTCTGCATGTGAGTCATGCCGATCGACGCCGCTCCCTCGGCCTGTCCGCGGCCTACCGAGATGATGCCTCCGCGGACTATTTCAGCCATATACGCACCGGTGTTGACCGAGATTATTATCAGGGCGGAGACGAGATTCGGCAGGCCGAGTTTGATGAAGAGACTGTAGTGAACGATCAGCGCCTGGACCATCATCGGCGTGCCTCGGATGATCTCGATATAGGCGCCGAGCAGGAAATGAACTGCCTTCATCAGCGCCTTTTTGAATCTGCTGTCCTGCGGGCGCACCGGCAGGGTTCTGACGATTGCGATAAGCAGACCGATAAGCAATCCGGCAAGCGTTCCGACGACCGCCATAACGATGGTGTTGAGCGTGCCCGTGAGGAACTGCAGCCAGTATTCGGACGCCATCCTGGCGATCCATTCGAAAAGGTTCATGTTAAATCAGTCTTCCGCCGGCTGTCTGGCAATCGCCGCGTCCATCAGCGCTTCCCTGTCGGTCTTCGAAATACCGGCGAGGACTTTGTTGATCTCGGCTGTGAGAGAACTGCCCTTGCGGACGCCGACGGAGATCGACGATTCGGCAGGATCGCAGGCGAATCCTTTGCCGTCTTCAAACTCGACGAAGGCGAAATCGGGGTTCGAAGCGACTGCCGAAACCGCGCCGGGTTTCTCGCATACGTATCCGTCGATCGCTCCGCTCGAGAGCGCCTGCATCAGCGCGGCGAAATCCTGCAGAGCCGTCTGCTTCGCGACGCCCGAAATCTGCTCGATAACGGTATAGTGGAAGGCGTTCTGCTGCGCCGTGATTCTCGCTCCGGCGAAATCTCCGAGCGACGCCGCCGTCGCGTAGGCGCCGTCTTTTCTTACGACCATTACGAGGTTGCTGTCGAAGTAGGTGTCAGAGAAATCTATGCTGAGCTTTCTCTCCTCGGTCGGGCTCATTCCGGCGATTATCATATCGATGCCGCCGCTTTCAAGAGCCGGAAGCAGGCCGTCCCACTCGATTGCCTGTATTTCGAGTTCGACGCCCAGATATGACGCAATTTTCTTTGCTATCTGGACGTCGTAACCGTCTGCGTACGCGCCCGACGGGAGTTTTACCGTATATTCGTTTGAATCGGGCTGCGTCCAGTTGTAGGGGGCGTAGGCGCATTCCATGCCGACTACGAGCTTTCCGCGCTCCTTTACGTTGTTGAGATCGGCTGACGCGTCGACCTTGGAGCAGGACGCGAAGGCGATCAGGGTTGAAAGGACGGTCAGTACCGCCAGGATGATGGAAAGCGTTCTTTTCATTGTTTTTTCCCTCTCTTTTCAGTTTACAGTAGATGGTTTATTTGCAAATATCTTAAAATGGGGTCCGCATTTTTTGCCTTCCCCCCGGCGGGGGAAGGTGTCGCCGAACGGCGACGGATGAGGGGGCACGGAAGCGAGGCTGGCTCACGCCGGATTCTAATGTCTGTTATCGATTATGCTCATCCTGCGGGGCGGGCGGGCAATAACATTTTCTTATAAAATTACCGCCCCTGCGGTGCAAACGGTCGCATCAATCAGAAAGCCGACGCCGACATCTAATCGAACGTGCACCCCCTCATCCTTCTTTCGCGGCTGGCTCTCGCCATCCGCGAAAGCATCCTTCCCCCGCCGGGGGGAAGGCATTAGAGGTGATCGCCCGGAAAAAGAAAACAGGCGCTGCGCGAAACGCGTAACGCCGTAAACCGAAAATATATTTTCAGCCACTTGCGATTAGCGCTCCACAGAAAACTGTGACAGTCCGGTGCATATTCTGCAAGGTCCCAACGCAGAGCGCGCCATCCGCCCGGCATTTCGGCGAAAATCCCTTTCACGGCGGCGTCTGTGGCACATGGCTGCCTCGGCCGCGCTACTGATGATTTTCGCATCCTCTATTCGAAGTTGTGCATATTATACACTATCCGTCCCGGTTTGTCAAGAGTTTTTTTGAAAAATTATACCGGGAGGTGAATGCATTTGAAGCGGTGATTTTATGAATTACTTATCATGCCAACTCGCTAATATCTTGCCAGTGTTATTATCGACTAAAATGTTTGCAACACCACCGTCCGATTTATTCCGGAGCGTTCCCCGAACTAACCATACATCATTTTTCTCATCATAAAATAATTGATATGGTTTTTGATTTTTTACGCTTTTCCCATACTCCCTTGTCCAAAAAGACTCTATTTTTTTGAGTAAATCATTTGCGTCAGATATCAATCCAATGCTCTCTTCTGACGGGAAACGGTCAATATAGTCTTGGTAGTCATTAAAATCAAATGATTTAATGTTCAATATAGTGTTTTTTGAAATCATAAAAAGCAATCCCACAATTGACACTATGAGAAAAAGAACGAGAACAAATAATATAATAATCTTGATGTTTTTCATTAATGTATCACCCCCGGATGATTCGGATCAAATGGTAAATCGCTGAACAAGACAACATCTAAACCACTCGATGGATCATATTTTCTTAGAGTTCCCAAAGGAGTTGCAACATAAGTAGGAACGCCTTGCGCTTCTGCGTTTTTCTTGTCGGTTGGCGAAAAAACATCGCTTAGACTATGACTGCTTCCATTTTTTGACTAATGACTTGTGACGGATATATCCGAATAAACAGTACGAAAAGGCCAAAAGGGAAAACAAAAGATATATCCCTGACAAGATCATACCCCATAATGGAATGTGCTGAAATAATCCGGCAAGAAATATGCCCAACCCAACAATCGGGAAATAAGATGAAATAATCAAATATTGAAACAGCACGTGATTCAAATATTCGAATCTGAACGCTTTATACTCGTTTAAATCGCTGTCATTCGCTGTAANNCTTCGTCGCGTTATGCTCAGACAGCATTGATAAAGCATAATCAATCATTTTTTGGCTCAGATCCTTTCGCCCGTCTTTTGTCATCCTATGATAAAAAACATAATCAACCTTTTTTGGCATTGATTTTTTAAAAACAAACAAATAGGAAAACCTGATATTTTCCAGTCTCCAACCTTGTTCTTCGAACAACTGCAGCCGCGTTTCCAAATCGCGGTACTTCCATATGGGGAAAAATATAAACCGCTTCATCTTTAATCAACAAAATACTTTCTGCATATTCAAAATTTGTGTCAAGGCACTGGGGCCATTATAGTTTGCAGGCGGCGGCGGTAACAACGTATTCATATCTGTTCTTCTGACAGACCGAATGATATCCGCCTGTCTCTGTTTAAAGCAGTCCTTCCAGGAATGATATAACAGATGCGTCGGTAATCTTGTAGCAGGTTATTCCGCTTTCGGTCAGTATACCGCAATAGAAGACGCCGTTCGTCAAGTAAAAATGAGGAAGAATATATCTCCCGGAACCGTCCGCGCATAGGAAAACGATGTCTTTATCGCCAAAAACGAAGTCGATATTTACAAGGCAGGCCCCCTGTTGCAACCAGGCTGATTCCACCGACAGAGCCGTGACCTCCGTCTGGCTCAGTGAAGGCCAGGTGCCAAAGTCGTACCCGGTAGACAGGTCCATAATCGCCCCTGGGAGACGCTCTCCGTATCCGTCGAACAAATCCGAGCCCTTGGTAAAAAAGTCGTATCCGCCCCAACCGGGCATCATATTCGAATCAACGTAGACGCAGCCCCGGGTCAATACGAGATAAACGATGTCACCGCTGTGGTTGCGTTTTACGTAGGTATCCGACCAGCAGTACCCGAACCCGTTACCCGTATCCCAGCTTTTATTCGGTTTAATAAGCAGCTTGCCGACGTATTCGTGCGTTTCCCAATACTTTGTTTTCACAAGATAATCATTTTTTTCTTGTTTTTTGTACTTTTTCCCCTCAACGGTTATCTCGTCCGGAAGATATTCATATCCGTCGTAATCAACGTCCAGCGTGCAGATATCTATCGGAGGATTGTTCTTTGTACTGTTGTAATCATCCCTTCTGTCTATTCCGAACGGGTCCGGAATCCGGATAATAAAGGTTCGGAAAAACACAAATCCCAAAAACAGTAGAACGATTGACGCTGTTAATAAAAGAATAAACAACAGTATTCTTTTGTTTCTTAAACTGTGTTTAGAACGGGTCATTTTATTTCCCTCCATGCTATTCTTCTTCCACCGATATAACCAATCTGTAAATTGGTTGCAAGGTTCTGCGCTGCTTTAACCCTGTTAAGCATAATGCTTGGGACGAACTGATTTTCGACAGCGTTAATTAAATACAATTCAATTAATTATACATCTTTTCAAAGAAGCTGTCAAGGATCATCTCGATTGCGAAAACTTAAGGCAATACCGCACAATTCGCGTGCGTGGATTGCCGAGAGATTTTTGTGCCTGTTTTGACTGAGAAATCGCAGGAAAACAGGCGCGGAAAGGGCCGGCGAGATCCGTGCATCGAATTGTGCGGTATTGCCTTTTTCGCTTTAATATGATATAATATATGTGTATAATTATTTTTTGGAGCGGAATCGGAGTATGAAAGGCAGGATACCTGTAATAGGAGTCACGGGGCCGAGCGGAGCGGGAAAATCTCTTTTCTGCTCGGGTTTCGCGCGCCACGGATACCTGATCCTCGACTGCGACGAAATATATCACGGGATGATAGACCGCAAAACGCCGCTGACCGACGAACTCGCGAAGGTCTTCGGGCAGTCGGTAATCAGAACCGACGGATCGGTCGACAGGGCGGCGCTCGCCTCTATCGTCTTCGCTCCGGGAGCCGAGGAAAAACGGCTGACGCTCAACAAAATCACGCACGCGTACGTCAAAAAGGAAATCTACGGGCAGCTGAAAGCGGCTCAGGGCGCCGGATACCGGGGATGCGTTATCGACGCGCCTCTTCTCTTCGAAGCGGGTATCGGACGAAGATGCGACCTGACCGTCGCGCTGCTCGCCGACAGACAGACAAGACTCGGGCGTATTCGCGAAAGAGACGGGCTGCCCGACGACAGACTCGAGATGCGGCTCGACGCCTCGCCCGACGATTCATTCTACGCAAAGAAAGCCGACGTGACGATCATAAACGACGGAAATCCCGAAAAACTCGTTTTCGAAGCCGACAGAATCGCGTCGCAGCTCGGAAACGCGGAGACAGACAATGGAAGCCGACAGAAGACTTAAGACGATAAACAGGATCGCTGCGGTTTCGGTAATACTGCTCTCGCTCATCGGCGGACTCGTATTTACGGTCGTTTCCGAGAAATCCGAAAAGAAAAAATACCCGCAGAAATACGCAGAGACGGTATCGCGCGAAGCGGCGGCCGCGGGAATTCCCGACTCTGCGGCATACGCCGCGATGTACGTAACGTCGGGTTTCGATCCTGCGTTTACGGGAGATAACGGCGAGGCCGGACTCTTCGGAATGACGCCCGAAGTATTCTCGGAACTTGCCGCAAAGAGCAGCGAATCGGACGACCCGCGCCTTCTTCACGACCCCGAGGTTGCAATCAGATTCGGATGCATGCAGATAGCCCGGCTCTGGCGCGAGTACAGATCCTGGGAGACGGTCTGGACGGCTTTCACGGCCGGCCGCGATACGGTCGAGGAACAGATAGCCGCCGACGGCACGCTCGATCTGTCGAAATACCCGCGGGCGGTCACGCGGAGAGTCTCAAAACTGCTCGCCGCCCTCGAAAAATACGAAGAACTCTACGGAGAACGGACGTCCTCCGATGAAAATACAATAAACTGACGTCATCCGTCAGACGAAAGGAATATAATCATGGCTGAAATGACTGCGGAGCAGGCAGGAGAACTGCTTTACAAGAAGAAAACAGTTTACGAGCAGAAGGGCGCGGACGGCGCCGCCGAGGCGTACGGATACGCCGAAGGGTACGTGAAATTCCTCGACGCGTCGAAAACCGAGCGCGAGGCGGTGAAAGCCGCGATTGCGATGGCCGAAGAAAAGGGATTCAAGCCCTTCAAGTTCGGCGACCCGATCAAACCCGGCGACAGATACTATTTCAACAACAGAGGCAAAAACCTCTTTCTCTTCAAGATCGGCAGCGAACCGGTTTCGGAAGGCGTTAGAATCTCGGCGGCTCACATCGACTCGCCGAGACTCGACCTGAAGCAGGTCCCGCTCTATGAAACCGATGGAATGTGCTTCCTCAAGACGCACTACTACGGAGGCATCCGCAAATACCAGTGGGTCGCCACGCCTCTCGCCCTCCACGGCGTCGTCGTTTTCGCCGACGGACGGAAGAAGGAAATCACGATAGGCGAAGATCCGTCCGACCCCGTGCTCTACATAAACGATCTGCTGCCGCACCTCGGACACAAGGACGATCTCAAGCCGCTCGGAGAGGCGATCCCCGGCGAAAAGCTCAATCTGCTCGTCGGATCGGTTCCGCTCGGCGACGGATCGGACGCGATCAAACTCAACGTAATCAGAATACTCAACGAGAAATACGGCATTTCGGAGGAGGATTTCCTCTCGGCCGAACTGTCCGCGGTTCCGGTCGGACGCGCCCGCGACGCCGGACTCGACCGCTCGATGATCTGCGGATACGGCCACGACGACAGAGTCTGCGCGTACCCGGCGCTCACCGCGCTCTTTGAAACGCTCGATTCTCCTCACACCCTCATCTGCGTCCTCGCAGACAAGGAGGAGACGGGCAGCGACGGCCCGACCGGCATGCAGTGCGACGTAATTCTCGACCTGATCGACGAGATCGCGAGAGCCGGAGGCGCCTCTCCCGCCGCAGTACGCGCCGCGTCGAAATGCCTCTCCGCCGACGTTTCGGCCGCCTACGATCCGAACTTCTCCGAAGCTTTCGAGAAGCGCAACAGCGCCATGATCTCATGCGGCGTCGTGCTCAACAAGTACACCGGATCGCGCGGAAAAGCAGGAACCAACGACGCCTCGGCCGAATTCATCGGCTGGTTGCGCGGAGTTATGGCGAAAGCCGGAGTCGTCTGGCAGACGGGCGAGCTCGGAAAGGTCGATTACGGAGGAGGCGGAACCGTCGCCAAGTATATCTCGGGCCACAATATCGACACCGTCGACCTCGGAGTTCCTGTGATTTCGATGCACGCTCCCTACGAGATCATCTCGAAGGTTGACGTATACGAGGCGCACCGCGCCTTTGCCGCCTTCAATCTCGCCTGACGGCTATGCTCGACAGACTCAGGGAGGCGGACGGGAGATACCGTGAAATCGAAGCACGGCTCGGCGATCCGGCGGTGACGTCGGATATCGCCGCATACCGCGCGCTGATGAAGGAATACAAGGAACTTACTCCCGTCATAACCGAATACAGACGCCGCATCGACGCCGAAAAAAGGCGCGAAGAGGCCTCCCTGCTCTGCCGCTCGGAGGATCCCGAGCTCAGACAGCTCGCTTCAGAAGAAATGGCGGCCGCGAGCGAAGAAATCCGCGAGGCGGACAAACGGCTGACGCTTCTTCTCCTCCCGAAGGACCCAGACGACGGACACGGCGTCGTCGTCGAAATCAGGGCATGCGCCGGAGGAGAGGAGGCCTGCCTCTTCGCTGCGGATATATTCAGGATGTATTCGATGTGGTGCGCGTCGGTCGGATTCGCGGTTTCGGTAATTTCGGCCAACCGGACCGAACTCGGCGGCTTCCGAAAGCTGATTTTCACGGTCGACGGAGAGGGCGCATACTCGAAGCTCAAATACGAATCGGGCGTGCACGAGGTAAAGCGCGTGCCGGTCACCGAATCGAACGGCAGAATCCAGACGTCGACCGTCTCGGTCGCCGTTATGGCGCAGCCCGACGACGTCGAGGTGACGATCGATCCGAAGGACGTTCTGCTTGAAACCTGCAAATCGAGCGGAGCCGGAGGACAGCATATCAACAAGACAGAATCGGCCGTCCGGCTGACGCACGTACCGACCGGAATCGTAGTCGAATGTCAGGAGGAGCGATCGCAGCTTCAGAACCGCGAAAAGGCGATGCGGACGCTGCGCGCGATCCTCTACGACGCGCAGAAGCGCGAACGCGACGCGAAAATCACATCCGAGCGCCGTTCCCTCATCGGTACGGGCGACCGGAGCGAGAGAATCCGCGTTTACAGATTTCAGGAAAATCTCGTCTGCGACGAGAGAATAAAATACAAATCTCCGACTCTCGGAGCATTTCTCAACGGAGACATGTCGGCGCTTATCGACGCCCTTTCGGCGTACGATACGGCGCAACGGCTTAAAAATGGTTACCAGACTTATAACGGTTGACGAAAAAAATCCCGATCTTTCCCTCCTTCTTCCGGCCGCGGAGGCGCTGAAGGCGGGAGGACTCGTAATATTCCCTACGGAAACGGTTTACGGAATCGGATGCGACGCGACTCTCGCCGAAGGAGCCGAAAAGGTCTATGCGGCGAAGGGACGCCCCTCCGACAACCCGCTGATCGTACACTTGTCCGATCCCGGCGACGCGGACAAAGTCGCGTTTGTCACGCCGCTCTACCGGCGGCTCGCAAAGGCGTTCATGCCCGGGCCCTTAACCGTAATACTCAAAAAGCGCGACTCAATTCCGCGGCAGACGACAGGAGGACTCGACACGGTCGCCGTGAGATGTCCTTCTCACCCCGTCGCGAACGCCCTTCTGCGGCTCTCCGGCGTTCCGGTCGCTGCTCCTTCCGCGAATATTTCGGGAAGACCGTCGGCGACAGACGCCGCGACCGCACTCACCGAGTTCGACGGGAAGGTCGATTATATAATAGCGGCGGGCAGCTCGTCGATCGGACTCGAATCGACGATTGTAATGCCGACGGGCGACGACTCCCTCCTGCTTCTGAGGCCGGGAGCCGTAACCGCCGACGATCTGAAGCTCGTCTGTTCGAAAGTCGAAATATCCGACACGGTCGAACGCGCTCCCGACGAAGGTGAAAGACCTGTCTGCCCCGGAATGAAATACAGGCACTACGCGCCGTCGAAGCCCTTCATACTCGTCTCGGGAAGTCCCGAAGACAGACTCGAATATCTGCGTAAAGCGTCCGAAGAAGGCGCCGTCGTTATCTGCTACGACGAGCAGGCGCCCGAAATCCGCGCCGACAGACGCATCGCCGTCGGAGCAGAAAGCGATCTTTCCGAACAGGCAAGACGCCTCTTCTCCGCCCTGCGCCTCGCCGACAGATACGAAGGAGACGTCGTCTACGCCAATCTCCCTCCGCGCGATGGACTCGGACTTGCGCTGCGCAACAGGATGCTCAGGGCCGCCGCGCACAACGTAATCGACGCGGGCGACGCGCTATTAATACGACAATAATCACTCAAGGATTTAACCGAAAATGGCAACAAAGAAAAAGGTCCGCAAAGAGGAACCGGCGGCAGTACCGGCGCCGGTAACCGATCAGCCGATAACCGAAACCATCGAAACAAACTATATGCCCTACGTCATGAGCGTTATCGTCTCGCGCGCGATACCCGAAATCGACGGATTCAAACCGAGCCACCGCAAACTGCTCTACACGATGTACAAGATGGGTCTGCTCGGCTCGCAGAGGACGAAGAGCACGAACGTCGTCGGACAGACGATGAAGCTCAATCCTCACGGCGACGCCGCGATATACGACACGCTCGTCCGACTGACGAGAGGATACGAGGCGCTTCTGCACCCGCTGATCGACTCGAAGGGTTCCTTCGGAAAGCAGTACAGTTCTGGAATGGTCTGCGCCGCCTCGAGGTACACCGAGGTCAAACTCGACAAGTTCGCGACCGAGCTCTTCACCGGCATCGACAAGAACGCCGTAGACATGATCGACAACTACGACGGCACGATGAAGGAGCCGGTGCTGCTTCCGACGACGTTCCCGAACATACTCGTGACGCCGAACTTCGGCATCGCGGTCGGTATCGCGTCGAAGACCTGCCCCTTCAATCTCGCCGAGGTCTGCGACGCCGCGACGGCGATGCTGCGCAACCCGAAAGTTCCGATCGAGAAGATACTCGAAATAATGCCGGCCCCCGATTTCCCGGGCGGCGGAACGATTGTCCGCGACGAGGAGACGATGCGCCAGGTCTACGAGACCGGCCAGGGCCCCGTCAGAATCAGAGCGAAATACCATTACGACAAGAAGTCAAACTGCATAGACATTCTCGAGATCCCCTATTCGACGACGATAGAGGCGATCATGGCGCAGCTGACCAAGATGATCAAGGCCGGCCAGCTCAAGGACGTCGTCGATTTCCGCGACGAAATCGACAAGGAGGGCTTCAAGTTGACGCTCGACTTGCGCCGGGGAACCGACCCCGAGGCGCTGATGGTCCGTCTCTTCAAGGAGACGCCGCTCGAAGACAGTTTCTCCTGCAACTTCAACATACTCATCGACTCGGTTCCGAGAACGCTCGGCATACGCGAGATACTGAACGAGTGGATCAGATTCAGATCCGAGTGCCTGAGACGCGAGCTGACCTTCGATCTCGGCAAGATGAAGGACAAGCTCCATCTGCTGCTCGGTCTCGGACAGATTCTGCTCGACATTGACAAGGCGATAAGGATCATCCGCGGAACCGAGCGCGAGTGCGACGTCGTGCCGAACCTCTGCGCCGGATTCAAGATCGACAAGATCCAGGCCGAGTTCATCTGCGAAATCAGACTGCGCAACCTCAACCGCGAGTACATCCTCAACCGCATCCAGGAAATCGACGATCTCCGCAAGAAGATCGACGATACCGAAGCGACGCTGAAGGACGAACTGAAGCTCCGCCGCCTCATCGCCTCGCAGCTCGCCGAAATCAAGAAGAAATACGGAAAGCCGCGCAAGACCGGCATAATCGACGTATCCGAAGTCGCCGTCTACCGCAAAGAGGACCATATCGAAAACTACGTCGTCAGATACTTCCTGACGAAAGAGGGATATTTCAAGAAGATCACAGACAAGTCGCTCCGCGGAAACGACGAGCAGACGCTGAAAGAGGACGACCGGATCATCGCAGAATTCGACGGTGAAAACATCACCGAGCTCGCCTTCTTCAGCGACAAGGGAAAGATCTACCGCACGCGCGGCGTCGATTTCGACACCTGCAAGGCGTCCGAACTCGGCGAATACCTGCCCGCGAAACTCGGATTCGATCCTGACGAAAAGCCGATATTCTGCCGTCCGGGCGGCGACTGGCCCGAAAAGATCAATATGGTCTATATATTCGCCAACGGCAAGGGCGTCCGCATACCGCTCTCGGCATACGAGATTAAGGGCAACCGACGCAAACTGACCGGCTGCTTCTCGACCGTCTCGCCGATCGTCGGAATATTCGAGGAAGTAAAACCCTTCGAGATATTGCTCAAGACGAACAACGACCGCGCGGCGGTCATCTCGAGCGCGCTCATCCCGGTAAAAACGACGAAGACGGCGCAGGGAGTCACGCTCGTAACGCTCAAAAAAGGCTCGCTTCTCGCAGAGGCGCAGCGCGATTTCTCAGACTCGCTTGAATCGACCAAAGGATACAAAAAGAACAAAATCCCGGCGTCTCCGGTAAAACTCGGGGGCCCGGACAACGAACAGCTCACAATCGACGTCTGACAGGACGCCCCGAACGAGGTCTCAGATGAAACTGAAAAGGGTAAAAACCAATAAAGGAGCGCGCGCACGGGTCGCCGCCGCTATGCCGGCTGCGATAGCTCTCGCGCTTGCTCTCGCCTTCTCGATGAGCGTCTACGGAACCGTCATATACGACAGCTCCAAGGACCCGGTCGTCGCCTATTCGGCAATGGAGCAGTACGTCGGCGATCAGCTTGACGAGATCCGCGGGCAGATAAACTCGCTGACGTCGAGAGTCGAGCTGGTCGAACTGACCGGCGGCGGAGGAGGCGGCGAAGGCGGCTCAGGCATATCCCTCGCGGGAGCCGAGCAGCTTCTGTCGCGCCTGTCCGCGCTCGAAGCCGGATACACCGAACTCGCCGCGGAGAACGCTTCTCTCAGGTCGCAGCTCGACTCGACGAGGAGCGAACTCACGGCGCTGATTTCGGGTCTTGAAGGAGACGTGGCGTCGATTCAGACAGAACTGACGTCCATTTCCGACTCGATCGATTCGCTGCGCAATCAGCTGACGACGCTGAAATCCGACGTCACGACGCTCTCGAAAAACTTCAGCCAGATTTCTTCTCTTTCGACAAAGCTTGAGACGGTCACCTACAAAGTCAACGCGCTGACCGGAACAAACGGCGACGTAACGAAACTGAAGGAATCGGTGGCCGAACTGACCGAGAGACTCGGGCAGGTCGCAGAGGAGGCCGGGCGTCTCTTCGTACCCGTTCATCTTCCCTACGGAGCCGTCGTCACGGCCGAGGGAGAGGACGGGAGCGCGCTTGTCATACTCCGCGCAGGATCCGCCGAAGTGGTGTCTCCCTTCACCGATCCCGTAACGAGACAGGGGCTCAACGACCTTTCCGCGGGCGTCGAGCTCTATAACGGCGAACGCCTCACACTTTACCACGATCTTCTCATCCCGCGCGGAGACGGACGGGGGATCAGAATCACGAGCGTCGACGGCGCCTACGTAATGATCGGAGGAAGGTTCACAATTGCCGAACCGTAAAAAAATCAGGAATAAAGACCTCCGCCAAACGGTCGTACGGATAATCGCCGTAATTCTCGCGATTCTGATGATTTCGGGAATCGTTCTGATGGCTCTCGAATTCATATTCAGCAGCAAAGCGGAGGAAACTCCGGCGCCGGGGCTCGAAAGCTACGCCTTCAGATCGTCGGCGGCCGACAGGCAGTTTCACGTCGCCGTGGCGCTGCGTTGGGGGACGTCGGTCACAGTCTCGCACGAGATAACGTCTCCCTACGGTTTCGCCGTCGGCGAGGCGCTGATAACGAGGACCGAGCGCGCTTTCACGCCGGTCTGGTCGACCGATGAAAACGATATAGTGATAGCGGCTGACGTCAACCTCAGAACCGGCTACAAGAGCTGTTCTGTAGCGACGTCCGACGCGAATACCGACGTCGGCTCATACCACGTCGAGGTGCGTCTCGCAGAGGGCGCGGCGCTTCCCTCTCCCGGCGTTCCGGCCGAAGAAACGACGCCGGAAGAAACGACCGCAGCGGAAACCGCCGCCGAAACGACTGCTGAAACGACCGAAGAAGTCTCCGCGGAGGAAACCGGAGAGGAGACGCTGCCCGAAGGCGAGCAGACGACCGAGGCGGCAACCGAACCCGACGTCACGTCGGGACTGCCCGAACCGCCTCCCGAAGAACCGTCAACACCGGCGGAAATCTGGGACTTCCTTGACGAATTCAAAGATATCTACGTCGTCGAATACGAACAGGTCTTTCCGGCGTACATCTACGGAGAAAAGGTAATAAGGATAGGCGCTTTTGCGAACTACGCCGACGCCACGGCAGCCGCTGCGGCGATCGGAGCCGAGCTCGAAGGATTCGATGTTTCGGTCGCTTTCCCCGCCTTCAACGGAATCTGCATACTCAACGAGGACTACGACACCGTCCTTTTCAAATACGCGGGCGAAGAGAACTGCGACGGCGCGATCTGCGCCCTGCAGAACCCGGGATCCGACCGCTCCTATCTCTGCTTCACGGCAAACGGATACCTCTACGACGGCGCCTTCTGCTTCCGCAGATTCGTCAGCGATTCGGCGGACGGACTGGTGCTGATCAATCTCGTCGGACTGCTCGAATACTGCGAGGGAGTCGTCGCCGGTGAAATCTACGTAAGCTGGCCGAACGAGGCGCTCAAGACCTTCGCAGTGACCGTCAATTCCTTCACGACGCGGAACCTCGGGCGCAGATTCGGAACCTACGGCTGCGACCTCGTCGCGTCGGGCGTAGACCAGAACTACGTCGGACGGACGAACGTCAATCAGAACGTAAAAACCGCGTGCGAAGACGTCGTCGGAAAGATTCTTATTTACACAGATCCCGAGACGGGCAACAGCCAGATTGTAGACGCCGCCTACTCCTCATCTCAGGGCGGCTGCGCGGTCAACTCGACCTACGTCTGGGGCGGATATTCGGGACCTTTCATCATCTCGCAGCCGACTCCCTGGGAGGACTACACGGCGGTCTCGAGAGGCCAGTGGTTCTTCGAGGTCACGCCGGCAGAACTTGCAACGCAGGTCAAAAAGTACAATTCGTCGCTGATCAGCGGCACGTCGATCACGAAGGTCGAATACGAAACGACCGGAGATTCGAGCTACGTCTACACGATCTCATTAACCGACAACAAGGGCAAGACGGGAACAGTTACGAAGTGTTCGAACGTCAACTCGCTGATGGGCCCCTACAGCTATTCGGCGAACTTCGTGATCGGAAAGAACCAGGTCGAGTACACCTACGAGAAGGTGCTGTCGACCGAGGTCATCGACCTCAATTCGAACTACTCGGGCAACCTGACGGTGAGTACGTCTGAGGGGCTCTTCAACTCGACGTCGCTTCTCTTCTCCTTTATGTCGAACCTCGGAATAACCGCACAGGACGAATCGCGTTCTCTCTACGTCAGGACGGCCGACGGAACGGCAATACTCTCGGGCGAGGGCGACATCCCGATGACGACGCTGCCCGATGAAAACGGCATCTACACTCACGTCGCCGACTACGGCAGTTTTCTCATCGTGACGCGCCTGCAGCAGTTCACGAAGGTGCAGAAGGCGCAGAAGAGCGGCAACTACGTGATTGCCGGAAGGGGATTCGGCCACGGTGTCGGAATGAGTCAGTACGGCATGTGCCACCTTGCCCGCGCCGGCGCGAAATACAACCATATTCTCTACGCATACTACCCGGGAACGTCGATCGGGGACTTTTTTGAGTGGATGAAGTGAGCTTCGCGGCTGAGTCGCTACGCTCCTACCGCGAAGCAGTGAAGTTTGCGCGCTGCGCGCGCAAGTGAAGTTCGCTCGCATTGCTCGCAAGTTAAGTTTGCCGCCTGCGGCGGCAAGTGAAGCGTCTCGCTCCGCGAGACGATAAAAGTTACACGAAAGAAAAAGCAAATGACGCATATTGCGTAATAATTGTTGCGCAGTATGCGTCATTTGATATTGTAGGGGCGCCACATTTTCGATGAAAATGTGGCGGGCTGCCCGCCCCGCAGGTACGCATAATCGATAACAAATAACACAATCCGGCGTGATTTTAATAATATCTCTGCACTTGAAATGTTGGTAACCGCCCGTAGGGGCCGAAGCCTGACATTTCGCGCAGAGGAATGTCAGGTTCGGCCCGCAAACGATCGATACGTACTTCTAATCGTCTTTCTCATCCGGAGCGACCACTTTTATTTGCCTTCCCCGCGGGGGTAAGCCAACTATGATTAACTCAAGAGGAAAATGAAAAAAAGTTGGTTCTTCATATTTTTGTGTGTTCGGTAACCAATGTAGCAAATGGCTATTGTCTCAAGCGAACACTTACAGCGCCTTCCCCCAGGTGGAAAGTGTTGAAGCTACGCTTCAAACTTGAAGGATGCTTTCGCGGAGGGCGGGAGCCGACCGCGAAAGAAGGATGAGGGGGTGCACGTTCGATAATATGTCGGAATCGACTTTCTTATCAATCTAACCACCTTCAGAGTGTCGGTCGTTCTCAAAAAGATGCTGCGGACTTTTCACCCTGAACAATGTGAACAATCGGTAACAGGTAATACATTCCGTCGCGAGTGCGCATCGTTTATGTACCCCCTCAACCTTATTTCGCGTCCGGCCTTTGACCGTCCGCGAAATTCTCCTTCAAGTTTGAAGCGTAGCTTCAATACTTTCCACCTGGGGGAAGACAGGACAAAGGCGAACGTCTGAGAAGAGAAAGCCGATACTGAGAGCGTCCCGGTTTCGGCGGGCCGAACCCTTCCGCTACGCGAAACGGATCGGCCCCTACGGGTGGATTAAGAATAGTGAAGAGGTAAGAGTGAATAGTGAAAAGTTAATACGCAGGAGACGCGAAATAACAAGATGTATGAACTTTTTATTAACTTTTTATTAAAAAATATTGACTTTTTCTTCGAGATGATGTATAATACCTCACGGTCTTCGGACCCCGAGGGAACACCCAAAACGGTGGCGGTTGACTCCTTCCTTACCGGATGGAGTGAGAAATGATTTCCTCCTTCCGAGAAATTGAAAGGAGGTGATGCCTATGGCGTTGTCAATTGCGATGCCTGCGGCATCGTTGCTTATGGAAATAGGCTTCTCCGAGCTGATCGACCTTGCGACGTTTATCGTCCTTCTGATTACGCTCATAAAGAATAATAGACGTAAGTAAAAAAACTAACCGCCCATCTACTCCAATAGTCGGCGGTTAGTTTTTAATCGCGGAAGGAGGAAACCGTCGCCGGTGCTCCCTTGGTTATTATTATACACTAAGACGGAGAAAATGTCAACATTTCTCCGCTTTTTCCAAGCTATTATCATTTTGTTTTTTGAAAACTCATTTCGGCGGGAGGACGACATTTCGCAAAGCGAAATGAAAAGGTCCTCCGCTACGGTAGAAAATGGCGCATATAGCATAACAATTATTACGCTCCATGCGCCATTTGACAGTATTTTTCGTGTCTCTTTTCTCGTCCGGCGGAGCCGGACATATCGCGTGCCGCGCAGCGGCACATATCGCATACCGCGTCAGCGGTATATATCGAACAGCGCGCAGCGCTGTATATCGCTGCTTCGCGGTGGAACCGCGAAGCTCCTCCATTCCCCGGGAGCGATTTCCTCGCCGCGGAAGGTTACCGGAGCGTCGCCGAAGTTGCCTGCAATTACCGTGCCGCCAGCATATTCCGCATATTCAAGCCCGTCTTCCTGTACGGTATAGCCAGTCATATATTCGAACCTGAGCCGCTCGAGGCCGCTCTCTCTGTAGTCGCTGATGCCTTTTGCAATCGCTTCGCATGAGGCGTCGATTTCCTCGTCGGAGCCCGTCGTCAGATCGATCTCCCCCATCCAGTTCATCTGGCCGCCCGTCCTGTACTTCGAATAGACGTAGAAGGACGGTCTGCCTCCGCGGAGAACCGCGAAGAGCCGCTCTCTCGGCGTCTTGATTGTGTAGTTCACCGTAGGGCTCAAAGGATTGTATAGGATGATTCCGTGATAAATCATCTCGAAAAAGGGTATAAACGTATCCGCGACCGGGACCGGCTTTTTGCCGAAACCGTCTCCGAATGATACGTACAGTCCGTAATCGATATGCCCGACCGCGAAGTCCATCGTGCCTTCGGACGAAAAACCGCCGAGCCGCTCGCGGTATCTGTCCATAACGGCGCACACGCTCTCAACGCCCTTCGCCGTCGTGCAGGGATGGCAGTCAGAGTGGCAGTCGTCGGGTTCGACGATCGATATGACGTCGCAGAAATGCAGCCCGTCAAGGCCGAGCGCTGCTATGCGCTCCAGATCCTTTTCGCAGTTCTTCATCTGAACGGCGGGACAGACGTGATACGAGTCTCCGCCGCCGTAATGACCTACCTGAACGTTTTCTCCCTTGCGGTCGACAGCGACGTCTCCGAAGCTGAAGCAGTCTGCGACTTCGTATGAATCGATAAGATTTGTATGCAGCGATATTCTGTATCCGAGCGATTTTACGTATTCGACGGTCTCGCGGAGCCCTTCGTCTCCTCCGAGCCGAGGATCGGCCGGGAAAAGCTGCGGAAAGCGTCCGTCGTGCCCCGATCTGTTCCATCCGACAAGCTGCAGCTCGGCTCCGGGAATGCCCCGCTCTTTCAGACGGCGGGCAAACTCGCGTACGCGTGCGAAATCGCAGGCGACGAACATTTCGGGCTCGGTTTCGGGCGTCTGGTGAGCGACGGGCGAGGGGCTCGGCTTCCAGCCCATTCTGATGCGTATCAGCGGGAAGCGAGCGGCGTAATCGACTGCCGCGCGGCGGCACTTCTCTTCAAGCGGAGTTATCTCGCCCCGCTTTAGGCGCAGTTCCCTCTCGGCAGCCGCCATTTCCGCATATCCCGCGTTTTCAGGCAGCGTGATTATCTCGAAACAGACGTCCTCGTAAACGCCGTCGTGAGTCGTGAAATCGAATACGACGGCCAGCGACCAGACGCCCGCGGTTCTTTTAACTTCAAACGAGTATTTGTAGTTTCTTCTGATCCTGACAAGCGCGCAGAGTCCCGGCCTTTTGATTCCGAAAAGGGATAAAACCGGCTTGCTCCATTTGTAGGAGACGTCCGGCCCTTCGCCGAACGAAACGAGAAAATCCCCCTCCATCGATATGTTCCGCGGGCATAGATAGTATCCTTCCGTCCCGGCGGGACAGGAAGCGAACTTTTCAAATACGCGCAGGCGCGATACGCCTTCAAGATCCGCGGCTTTGATAACTGCGGTCGTCACGCCGCCGCGCTCGCTGATTCCGACAGGCCGCAGTGCGCCGTCGGCGTACGCGTCCGGAAAAGACAGCTCTGTCATTGAGATTTCCCCTTTCAGTTGTGAGGCGTAATGCGGTAGACCGCGGCGCCGCCACTGTTGCAGGTGACGTATATTTCGTCGTTGACGACAGATATGTTTTCGGGTTCGATCGAGCCTACGTCAAAGGAAATCAGCGTCACGAAATTGCCCGACCAGTCGTAAACGGTTATCACGTTCTGTTTGTAAAGGACAAAATAGATGAAATTCGCGTCGGACGCGCAGCCCTGCGTCGTGTATCCGGTCGTAAGTGGCGTCGATGTATGTATCGTCCTTTCGGCGTCCTTGAAGTTTCTCTTCAGGAATCTGAAATTCTGGCCGCCCGAGAGACCGATGACGAACATATCGTTCTCTGGGTTGTAGTCCATGCAGTATATCGTGTAATTCAGATTGACGGTTTCGATAAGCTGCAGCGTATCCGGATCGACGAGCGAAACATTCTTGCGGTTCGGATTGTTGTGCACCACGGCAAGGCAGTTCTTCTCGGGATACCACGTTATGTCGTTGGCGTGATTGAGATAAAGAATACCGCTGACCTTGTTGATACGGTTGGCAATCATATCGTATTTGACAATGATATCCTGATTGTTCGCCTCGTTCGACTCGTTGTCGCGGTTCAGAAATACCTGGTAGTAGAACCTGCCCTCGGGATCGATCCAGCCTCCCTGCGGGTTCTTGTGCTGGTCTGAAGGATATGGAACGGTGAACAGGCGTTCGGAAGTGGACGACAGCGAGTCGGACGACCTCAGTATCTCGGCAAGGTAAGAAAACTTCTCCGAAACGTAATCGATATCCTTTTTCAAAAAGATCTTCCCTTCTCCGACTTCGGCAAGTTCGGGATCCTGCAGAATTGTATCGACGAAATAATCGGCTGCGTAGCGCAGGTATGCCTCGCTTCCTGCGAGTATCACGACGCGGTTGCGTTCGGTCCGGATCGAGAAACCGGATTTCGGCCCCTCCTCTCCGTCGGTCCTGTTCGTCATTCCGAAGAGCAGCTCGCAGGCGTTCTCGTCAATCTCGGATTTGTTCTTGACGAAATCCTCCATGATTGTCAGCCGGACGCCCGAGATTTCCTCGAGCCGGCCGCGCAGATAAACGGCCGCGTTGATTCCGGTGTTGCCCATATTCGTCGGACGGACGAGCGTGTATATCGCCTCGCCGCCCGAAACGAGCCGTCTTACTCCGTCTTCCGCGACCTGAACTCCGGAGGTGATTTCATCAGTCGCTGCCGGAGCTGCGTCCGCGGACGTGGAGTCCCCCGTCTGCTCACTTTCTCCGCATCCGGCGAAGCAGGCCGCAATCAGGGAGAGTATCGCAATTATCGCAAGAATTATTGCCGTTTTTTTCATTGTCTTACCTTTCCGCGGGCGGCGCGGCGTCCTGCGGGGATTTATATCAGTTTTTGAGACTCTGTATCGGAGCCGGAATTCTTCCTCCGCGTTCGATGAAGACGCGCGGCGAGAGGCGGCTGACCGGCATCACAGGAGCGCTGCCGAAGAGTCCGCCGAAGTTTACTTCGTCGCCGACCTGCTTTCCGGCCGCGGGTATCAGGCGGACGGCCGTCGTCTTCGAGTTGACGACGCCTATCGCCATTTCGTCGGCGATTATTCCGCAGATGATCTCAGCCGGCGTGTCGCCGGGTATCGCTATCATATCGAGACCGACCGAGCATACCGCCGTCATCGCCTCGAGCTTTTCTATCGTCAGGGCGCCCGATTTCGCGGCTTCTATCATTCCCGCGTCCTCGGACACCGGGATGAACGCGCCCGACAGTCCTCCGACGTATGACGAAGCCATGACGCCGCCCTTCTTGACAGCGTCGTTAAGCAGCGCGAGCGCCGCCGTCGTGCCCGGACAGCCGCATCTCTCAAGGCCCATATTTTCGAGTATCCGCGCGACCGAGTCTCCGACTTCGGGCGTCGGTGCGAGAGATAGATCGACGATGCCTCTCGTGACTCCGAGCCGCTCGGCGGCCTCGGCGGCGACAAGCTGACCGACTCTCGTGATCTTGAAAGCGGTCCGCTTGACAGTCTCGGCGAGCGCGCCGATGTCGCATTCTCCCGCTCTCGCGATAGCCGACGCGACGGTTCCGGGGCCGGAAACCCCAACGTTTATTACCGTCTCCGGCTCGCTGACGCCGTGGAAGGCGCCCGCCATGAAGGGATTGTCCTCCGGGGCGTTCGCGAAGACGACGAGCTTGGCGCAGCCGAATGATCCCTCGGACGCGGTGAGTTCGGCGGTCTTCTTGATGATGCCGCCCATGCGGCGGACGGCGTCCATGTTGATGCCCGCTTTCGTCGAGGCGACGTTGACCGAGGAGCAGACCTTGCGCGTCGTCGAGAGCGCCCAGGGGATAGACTCGATGAGCGCATCGTCGGCGTTCGTGCTTCCCTTCTGCACGAGCGCGCCGTAACCGCCGATTATGTTGATTCCGACGGCGTCGGCGGCCATGTCGAGCGTCTGCGCAATCTTTACGTAATCCTCGGGCGAGAAGCGCCCGCCGATAAGCGACACCGGCGTCACGGCGACGCGGCGGTTGACGATCGGTATGCCGTATTTTTTCTCTATATCGTCGCCGGTCGACACGAGTCTGTCGGCCTTGCGGACGATTTTTTCGTATATTCTCTCGCAGACGCGGGAGACGTCGTCGCCGCCGCAGTCTATGAGAGATATGCCCATCGTTATCGTGCGTATGTCAAGTTTTTCCTCCCTGATCATACCGATGGTTTCGAGTATGTCTGATACGTTGAGCATCGCGCCGCCTCAGATCCTGTGCATCGAATTGAAGATGTCCTCGTGCATCGCGCTGATCACGAGGCCGTTGTCTGCTCCGAGCTTCTCCATCTCGTCTACGAAATCTCCGAAAGGCACCGAAAGGCCCGAGATATCCACCAGCATGATCATGGCGAAATACTCCCTGATGACGCTCTGCGAGATGTCTATGATATTTACGCCGTCGGCCGAGCACTTCTCGGCGACGCGGGCGATGATTCCGACCGAATCCTTTCCGGTTACGGTTATAACAGCCTTCATTTTATCTTTCCTCCGGCGCTTTACGCCTGTTTGATTGTATTATTATATCATATATTGTGCCGCGTTGTAAATCGGATAAAAGAAAACCGCAAAGAAATGTTGAATTTTCCGCCCTTTTATGATATGATATTATACGTATTATTGTATATTCGGGTGATATTATGTTGAAGAATGAAACAAGCGTCGCCGGCGGCAAGATTGCGAAGGTATCCGACATTCACACCGCCATGTCGGAAATAGCCGAAGCCGGATTCGGATATATCGATTTCTGGCTTTGCTTCTACTGCGACAAGGAGGATTCTCCGATGCGCGGCCGCGACTGGCAGGCCTTTATCCGCTCGGTCGACCGCGAGGTCAGAGAGGCCGGACTCAAAGTCGGACAGTGCCACGCATACTGGCGGCACAAAAAAGAAATTGCGGAGGACTTCTCTTTCAACAGCCCATCCGCGCTTACGATGCGCAATTTCGACGCCTGCGCGATGCTCGGGTGCGACAAGCTCGTATTCCATCCGCTTGAGAGATGGATGAGTATGCCGGACGAACAGACGCGAGACCGGATAATCGCCGTCAACGCAGAGTGGTTCGGCTCGATGGTGCCTCACGCCGAGGAATGCAAGGTCGACATCTGCGTCGAAAACCTCTTCGACCACAAGCACAAAGGCGCCCCGACAGATCCGCAGTTCGCATTCTCGCAGGCGTCTGACCTTCTCCGCCTTTACGATATGATAGGCAGCGAGAGGATTAAATTCTGCATTGACACCGGGCATGCGAACATCGCAAGGCAGGACATTCCCGCAATGATAAGAGCGCTCGGACCGCATATCGGCGCTTTGCACCTGAACGACAACTACGGAAAGATAGGCCCCGTTTACGAAGACCTGCATCTCTTCCCCTGCTTCGGAAGAATCGAGTGGAATGGCGTCTTCGAAGCGCTGGCAGAGGTCGGCTACTCGGGCACGCTCAACGTCGAGCCGAACGGAGAGCTTTCGAGGATGCCGCACGAGATACGCGTGACGATGCTCCGCGCCTGCCGCGAAATCCTCGATTACTGGAAAAGGAACGTCTGACGATGAATAAACGCAACAGACTGACGGCGAAGGCCGCGCTTGCCGCGGCAGCGTGGCTGATTATGATACAGATTCTTGCCGGGTGCGTATCGGGTGGCGGTACAAACGTGACGGACGAACGGTCCGTTCTGACGACCGACGCTCCGGCCGAATCGTCGACCGCCGGGGAGCAAACGACCGAACCCGAGATTACGACCGCTCCTCCCTATCAGCTCAGCGGCGGCACAAGCGGCTTTATATACACGCAGGAGCGGGTCTGTGAAGACTTTCCAGACGACGTTATCGTGTCTTACGAGGGCATGCTCTACGCCGCTGATACCGGAATAACCGTTCCGGGTCTCAACCAGAACTTCGTCCCTCAGGGCCTCGATTACTGGGAGGAAGCCGATCTTTTCCTGATTTCGGGCTATTTCAACCCGGCTTCATCCTCGTCGTCCGTGATTCTCGCCGTGCGCAAATCTGACGGCAAATACGTCGGAGAGTGGTCGCTCAAAAATCAGAACGGCTCCTGGCACGCCAATCACGACGGTGGGATAGCGGTCACCGAAACCGACGTTTATCTTGCCAATTCATCAACGCTGTTCAGAATTTCCCTGAGTCAGATAAAGCAGACCGGCAGCAGCGGAACGCTGAAAATCGAGCAGGAGATTCCGGTGCCGGTACGCGCGTCATACTGCAACTATTCGGGCGGATACCTCTGGGTCGGAGAGTTCTCGATCCACGGAAACGCCTCCTACACAATCACTGGCCACGAGTTCGGCGAAAACTACGCCTGGACGGTCGGATACCGCCTGACCGGCACAAGCGGCAGGCTCGAAAGCACGCCGTCGGTCGTAATAAGCACTCCCGAGAGGATACAGGGCTTCTGCATGCTCGACGACGGGCGGCTGTTCATGACGAAATCCTACGGCAGAACAAACGACTCACACTACTATATAACAGGAGAAAAACCGCTGACCGGCGCCGCCGACGGCAGCGTGACGATCAGCGGCAAACAGGTGCCTCTGTATGAGGTAAGAGTCGGCGCGAAAGCATTTGCCTACAAAGTCGTACCGATGGCCGAGGGCTGCACCTGTATCGGCAATACCGCCTACGTTATTTTCGAATCGGCTGCCTTTTACTATAGAGCGGCGACTCCGACGAGCGTCTCAAAGAATCCGACCGACAGGATCTGGAGCTTCACGAACTGACCGACGTCTCCCTCTCGTATCTGAAAAGATACTGCTGAGCGATTCCGGCGTATGGTCCGAGCGACTTCGGATCGAATCCCGCGGGATAGTATTTCTCGAGTACGCGCCTGATCCAGACGTCGATCGGGAATGAATCGGTTCTAAAGAATCCGAACAGCAGCACGCATGCGGCAACCTTCGGGCCGACTCCCCGCAGCTTCTGAAGATATGCGGATGCATCCGCGGTGTCCCTGATTTCGTAAACGGCGTCGAGCGGCGTCTGCCCCGACGCGACTCGGGACGAGGTCTCCGCTATATACCCCGCTCTGAAGCCCATGTGAAGATCTTTGAGCGCCTGCTCGCCGAGCGCGGCGGTGCGCTCGACCGACGGGAAGGAATATTCGGCGTCCGACGCTCCATGCGCCTCCATCCCGGCCGTATCGACGCGCGTACCAGCCGCTGCGGACAGCGCAGAGACGAGGGACTTGATCCTCGGTATATTGTTGTTCTGCGAAATTATGAAGGAGCAGAGAGCCTCCCAGGGCTCCTGACGGAGGATTCTGATTCCGTCGCCGTGTTCCACGGCGTCGCGCAGACGGGGAGAATCGCTTCTCGACAGAATATCCGCTTCGATTTCGCCGTAATTCACGTCGAGCGAGAAATAGTTTTTCCAGATATTGTGAAAATCGGCTTCGTCGGCGTTGTATATGATAACGTCGTCCCCGTCCTGCGCCACCGAGATGAATCTGCCTCGCGCGACGCCGCTCCATTCGCTATCGTGAGAGGAGCCCTCAACCGGATTGAACCTGAAGGCCTGTCCGCAGTCGAAAATCATATTTACGTCAAAATGCTTTACGCCGCGGACGGCGACCGCTTTCACGCTTCCCGGCAGATTTTTAACAGAAGAATAATCCATTGCTTTTCCTTTCGAAGATAAGGGTTGATTATGGAACAGATTTACACGACTCACATTAACGAGCATTTCAAACGGGCGGCGGCCGATCACGGCTGCGGATGTCCCGTCTGCTCGCTCTACAGGATGCTCGAGGAGAACGAGCTTGAACTCATCCTCGGCGCATCGATGATGGAACCCGACGTCAGGATAAAGACCAACGAAGAGGGCTTCTGCGCGCAGCATTCTAAGATGATGTTCGGGCGCAAGAACCGGCTCAGTCTCGCCCTGACGCTCGAAAGCCATTTGAATCAGCTCAGACGCGAAGTTGCCGACAAGCCGCTGCTCGTCACCGGATTTCCGGCGCGCCGGCGGCTCGGAGAGCTCGACAGTAGCTGCTACGTATGCCGCCGAGTTTCTGACAATTTCACGCATCTATGCGAGAATATCATATACGTTTTCAGCGTAGACGCGGCGTTCAGGACGCTCTTTTCGGAGCAGCCGTATTTCTGCCTGCCTCACTGGAGAGCGATGCTCGAAACGGCGAAGGCGAAGCTTTCAAAGAAAGATTACTCTGAGTTTTCGAAGGCGTCGGCCGCCGTCGTGCTTCCCTATTTCGACTCGCTGAACGAGGACGTGTCCTGGTTCTGCAAAAAATTCGATTACAGATTCGCCGACGAGCCCTGGGGCAACTCGAAGGACTCGGTCGAGCGCGCGCTGAAGTTCCTCAGGGGCGACCTGCACGGAGAATACGACTCGGGAAAGAAGAACTGAAATGATAGACCTTCTCTCGCTGCACAAGCAGTTCATACTGACTCACCTGCGCGAAGGCGACGTCGCCGCCGACTTCACGATGGGCAACGGACACGACACCGAATTTCTCTCGAAGACGGTCGGTCCGTCGGGAAAAGTTTACGCCTTCGACGTCCAGAAGCAGGCCGTCGAATCGACGAGAGCGAATCTCGCCGCAGCCGGATGCCCCGAAAACTATATACTGATCAACGACTCGCACCACCGCGCGGGAGAGTATATCAAGGAAAAGATCAAGGCCGGAATGTTCAATCTCGGCTGGCTTCCGGGCGGCGACAAGAGCATCACGACGATGCGCGAAACGACGCTTCCGGCCGTTGAAACGGCGATAGGCCTGCTCGGCCCCGACTCGGTGCTGACAGTCGCAGTCTACCCCGGACACCCGGAAGGAGACGCCGAGGGAATCGAGCTTGAAAAGTATCTATCAGGCCTTTCGAGATTCAAAGTCTGCGTAACAAAGATAAAGATCTCGAACTCGCCGACGTCGCCCTACTTTTTCCTGATTGAAACCAAGTAAGCAGTAACCTGTATATTTTTTTAAGAAAGGCGGGACCTTCGGATGCCGGCTGACAAAGGTACAGACAACGAAAGAATCAACCGGTCCGCGGGACTCGCGTCGGACGGCGAGGCCGCAAGGCGGCGCCGGGAGAAACTAAGAGCAGAACAGGCCGAGCGCGAACGCGCCATGGCCGAAGAAGAGGCGCGCCGCGAAGCAGCCGCGAGAAAGGCGGCCGAGGAAAAAGTGCCGCGCAAAAAAGGGCGTAACGCCGCGAAACAGCGGAACGCGCAGGCAGGCGCCGAGAAGGCGGTTAAAAAGGCGCAAAAGACAAACCGGAAACCGCAGCCGGAGCGCCGCGAACCGAAGCGCGTCCGGCGTGCCGGGAACGCAAACGCTGAAAAGGAGCCGCGTCTTCTCCGCGGAGCCGCTCTGCGGCTGAAATCCGCGCTCTCGCGGGTCGGAGAAGCAATTTCCGAATACTGGAAGCCCTTCGTCCTGTCGTCGCTCGCGATACTCGCCGCGGCGGGAATCGCGCTTTCGCTGTCGATCTTCCTCGGAAAGAGAAACGCGTCTTCAATACCAGACGAGGTAACGCTCTCGGAATTCGGCAAAACGTCGAATTACGTCACCGTTAAATCCGAAAACGGAAGGATGCTCTACGTGTACGCCGACAGCGTCTTCGCGCATTTCGGCGCGTCGGTTACCGGCGACAGCAAATCCGTAACGGTCGTAACGAATGAGGGCGAATCGGCCGCCTTCACCGACGGCTCCGACTGCGTCACAGTCAACGGAAAAACGGTCCATATGAAATATCCGGCGATAATCCGCGACTACCGTCTGCTGCTTCCTATGTCGTTTATTTCCGATTACGTGACCGGAATCGACGCTTTTCTCGCACCCGAAAAGGGCATTCTGACAATCGAACAGACCGAGGATAATGCAGACGGGATTATCGGTTTTACGCTTAAAGCCGAGGACGCGGTTCCGAAGATCGAGGCGGATCCTTCGGTCATCAGAATAATCGCCGACGACGTCGATCTTTCATACGATTTCGTGAACGATCTGTCCGCCTACCTGAAGTTTATGAATCCGGTGAACCGGGACGACTATCTGATACTGGTCAGCCCGTCGAAGCCGGACGACGGAAGCTTCGTTCCCGACAATCTGATAAGCGTGCAGAACGCGCGGCCGGGGTACACCTCCCTGCGTATGGAAGCGACGGCCGAAAAGGCGCTCGAAGCGATGTTCCTGGAGATGTACACTGCGGGATACAAAAGCATGTACGTCAACGCGGCGTACCGCTCCTATACCGATCAGAAAAAGACTTTCGACAACTACGTTTACAACGAGCGGTACTATTCAAGATACAATTACGAGAGCACCGGAAAGCGCTTTTCGGACACCGCATACAGCGTGCTCGGAAGCTCCTACCTTCAGTCGACGTATATATCGAAGGGGACCTACGTGCTGTCAACCAAGGACGCCGAGCGCGTCGTATCCACCTATTCGGCGGTGCCGGGCAGGAGCGATCACCAGACCGGGCTCGGAGTCGACATTCACGATATGAAGTCGGCGTCGAAGGATTTCGCGACTCACGACGCATATACCTGGCTCAAGGAGAACGCCTACAAGTTCGGGTTCGTCGAGCGTTTCCCCGAAGGCAAGGAGAAGATCACCGGCTTTGCCTTTGAACCATATCACTGGAGATTCGTCGGCCAGTACCACGCCGCGAAGATGCACGCCGAAGGCGTCTGCCTTGAGGAGTACGTCGCGGCGCTGGCGAACTGAACGCTGCGCGGAATGAATTGCGCCTCGCGGCGCATAAAGACGCAATTCAATTCATGGAGCGAAGCGAGAATTCATGGAGCGAAGCGAGAATTCATGGAGCGAAGCGAGAAATCATGAAGCCGAAGGCTTCAATTCATGACGGCGCAGCCGTCAATTCATTAATGCGCCTGTGGCGCGTGAATTGCATTTCGGCATGAATTGTGCCTGTCGGCACATGAATTGCCGCTGACGCGGCATGAATTGCAACTCCGTTGCATGAATTGCGGGCTTTGCCCGCATGAATTGCCGCTGATGCGGCATGAATTGCGCCTTGCGGCGCATTATCGGAATAGCGCGTACAGCGTAATATTCATTGCGCTGTACGCGCCATTTTTCATTCATTTCTTCAGTTTTCAGTATTAATTACTATACGTTATTTTATCCGCCGAAGTACTTCTCCATAACGTCTCTGACCGGAAACGCCGCGTTGTATCCGTGCGAACCCTTTTCAAGCACGCATGAAACTGCGATCTCGGGGTCGTCAAGCGGCGCAAAGCCGATGAAGATTCCGTTGTCGATCTGACCCGAAATCTTCGCGGTTCCGGTTTTGCCTCCTGCCTTGACAGCGAATCCGTCGAAGGCGGTAACCGATTCGTTCTCGTCGACGACCTTGCTCATCGCGTTGATCAGGACCCGCCGCACGTCGTCGGGTATGTCCACTTCGCAGATGATCCCGGGATCGGCAATAGTCCCCGAGGCCGCACCGAATTCGCGGTCTTCGAGAAGAAGGTGCGCCGAGTACCTCGTTCCGCCGTTGAGCACCGTCGCAAGGTATCCTGCAAGCTGCAGCGGCGTGAAGCGGTTGTAGCCGTGTCCTATCGCCGTTGCGAGCGTGCTGCCGCCCGTCCAGAGTATGCCGTTGTTGAGAATGTAATCGCTGTCCGAAAGAACGCCGGTATATTCGCCGATCTCGATACCCGTCTTCTGACCGAGTCCGAAATAGCGACACCAGTCGCACATCCGGTCGTTGCCCATAAGCCGGCCGACTTCGTAGAAGAAGCAGTTGCAGGAAACCTGAATCGCCTTAGTCACGTTGATCGTGCCGTGAGAGGAGTGTCCGTAGTCGTAAATCCAGCACTCGGGCTGGTAATCGTCGTAAAAGGTGTATTTACCCTTGGTGTTTATCAGCGTCTGAGCTGTGAAGGGCTGGCCGTTCGCCATGCGCGTCCCGTCGGTGAGAGCTCCCGCCGCAACGCAAATCTTAAAGGTAGATCCGACTGCGTAGGCGCCGTCGAAAGCGCGGTTGAAGAGCGGGTTGACCGGGTTCTCGAGCAGCCTCGCGTAGTCCTCGCCGAAGGTCGACAGATCGAAGGTCGGGTAGGAAGCGGCCGCGAGAATCTGCCCTCCGGTGATCGTCTGAACGACGATACTTCCGCAGTCGCAGTCCTCGCCTTCGTTGACGAGATTCTTTTCCCGCGCAGAGGTGCTGATTCTTCTTATGTTTTCCTCCAGCGCCTTCTCGGCGGCGATCTGGAGATCAATATCTATTGTGAGATATACGTCGCGTCCGTTTTCTGGCTCGCTGATGACCTCTCTCGAAACCTCGCGGCCGTCCGCGTCGGTGACGACGCGTATCTTTCCGTCGCGGCCGCGCAGGAGCGACTCGAACGCCTTCTCGCATCCGTCAAGTCCGACGGTCGCGTTGGCGGGATATCCGAGAGCGGCGTAATACTCGGCGTCCTCTGCAAAAATCCTTCCGACTCTGCCGAGAATGTGCGAGGCGTAACCGGGATAGGCGTAGACGCGCTTCGCCGATTTCATGATATCGGTGCCCCGGATGCCTCTCTCCTCGATTGCCGTCATCTCGGCGTCGGAGAGACCTCTGAGCAGCACAAACGGCTGGTCGGGAGCGAATCTTTCGGCCTCCATCTCGTATCTTGTGCGCACAAGATCGGTCATCTCGGCGTCGGAATAGAGCGGCGTGCCCTTTCTGTCGGTCATTCCGTATTTTTTGCAGAGAGCCGCAACGAGCGTCCCGACGTCCGAATCCTCCGCAATCTCGAGTTCGCGGCAGATTCGTTTTTTCACGCCGGATATCGTCTCTCTTCCGAGCAGAACGGTATCGAAGGAATAGGACGGATACTCTCCCATCAGCGGGTAGTAGTAGGTTTTAACCTCGTCACGGCGCCCGAAGAGATCGATCAGCTTCCAGCACTCGACGATATCCGCGTTTTCGGCGCTGTATGTCGGCGCCATCCGGCCGTAGTCGAGTATCAGGAGCTGTTCGTATTCGTTGTAGACGAGACGCTTGCCGTTGCGGTCGAAGATCTCGCCTCTCATCGCGTAAACGCTGATAACGTTCTCGTAGGTTCCGTCCTCCCCCTGCGTCCCTCCGTCGGGCGTGGAAGAAGGTATCCTGAAGAGCATCACCGAATAGATGACGCAGACAAAGAGAAAGACAGCCAGAAGGACGGTCATCCGCAGCGTGCCGCGCTTTCTCGCGGCGTCGGACGACGAAACCCGCCCCGCGTCCCGGGTCTCGGGATCGGTCCGCGCGGCGGCTTTTTTTCTTTTGCTTTCAGAGACTGTCTTGTTCGTTTTCATATAGCTATCGACACGCCGAAGGCGGACATAAGAATCAGAAACAGTCCGAGCGTCACGTAAAGAATAATTCCGGGAGAAAGAAAGACCGTGTCGCCGATTTCACGCCGGCTGATATGGCGCTCGCCGCGCGGCAGTTTTATTTTCTCTCTCATGATGAAGAGCAGAACCGGTCCCGTAAGGACGAGTCCGCCGGTTATCGCCGACATCATTCCGCTCGCGAGAGAGTAAGGCAGCACGTACGGAAGCTCGGACGCGACGGTCCTCAGCGCTTCAAAGTTGTATTCGCCCGACTGTATAGCGCTTCCGAGAGCCGCGGTCAGTTCCTCAAGCAATTCGGGATCGGGCTCGAGCGTGCCGATCACGGCGGGCATAAACACCCAAAGGAAATTGACGGCGGCGTGAAGCGCCAGCGGGACTGCGAATTTCCCCGTCAGGAGATATGCGGCGCCGAGCACAAGCCCGATTGCGAAGGAGGTGAGCATATCCGTGACGCCGTTCCGGCAGAGCGAAAACATAACCGCCGAGATCACCACTGCCGCGGCTCCTCCGCGGTTTGAAAGGGCTCCGCAGACCGCCCGTCTCCAGAAAAGCTCCTCGGCAGCCGGGATAATTACGACCGACGAAAGGAAAAAGACCGCAGCGTCGGCAAAGGATCCGATCGACGCCGACGCCTGCTCCCCGGCCGCCGAAGAGAAGAGTCCCCCGGCGAAAGAGGCGATCCAGATAAAGAAGGCGCAGACGGGCAGCGAAACGAAAAAGGCGGGAGCCGGACGCACAGGCTGTTCGGGCAGGGCGATCGCGGCCTTCGATACGGCAGACCGCATAACCGAGTATCCGATCAGCATCGAGATAAAATAATATCCGAGAGACAGGAGAAACCAGGGGCCGAAATCGTCGGGATTGTAGGCCGGATTGAATCTCGCAGTCGCATATTCGAGAAGCGCGTTGACGGCGAGCGACGCCGCGCATCCGAAACCGATCAGCGAAAAGAATATCCTGTTCTGCTTTTTTTCGAGTATTTCCGCCTCGGTCATAGAAGGTTTCTGCTCATTCATCCTGATCACCTGCCGCCTGCGTCCGCGGCGTAAACGGTCTGACGGCGAGTCCCGTCAGCAGATAGTTGAAATATGAGAACACTGCCGTCATGATAAATTCGGGAACGAGTATCCCGAAAAGCACGTCGGGCAGCGTCGCCTGCGTGTCTGTAACGACAATATAGAGCGCGCTGAGTCCGCTTCTCGCGGCCGCGGCGGCAAGAACGCAGAGCGTCCACGTTATTATATTCTTCCTGAGCGACCTCGCCGCGAGCCGGCCGAAAATCCAGCCCTCTGCAAAATAGAACAGAGGCAGAAGCGCCTCTCCGTCGGCTCCGAGCGCACCGGCCGTCACGCCGGCGACGATTCCCGCGACGGCGCCGCTCTTCTCTCCGTCGAAAAGAGCGAATCCGAGAACCGCGGTAAGAAGAAGGTCGGGAACCGCGGGAAATATCGCGGCCGTCGAAAAGAAGGACGACTGAAAGGCCGCGGTTATGAAGATGAACGCCGAAAAGACTATATACTTGAAAACGGTGCGCGAAAGCGGAGCGCTCTGGCGCGGCGTTTCGCGGATTTCTCTGTCAGTCATTGCCGTCACCGTCAAAAGAGGTAATAATCATTACCCTCGACGCGCTGTCGAAGGACGCCGCGGGTCGGAGTACCGCCGTCTTCGTGCGCAGATAGGGATCGTATTCAATCTCTGTCACTTCCCCGATATATATGCCCCGCGGATAGAAGCTTCCGACGCCCGAAGTAACGACTCGGTCTCCCTCCATCACGTCGGCCTCGGCGTCGATTCCGGTCATCCGGCAGACGCCGTCGAGCCTCGTCTCGAGACTTCCCTTCACCGTTCCGTGAGCTCCGCTGCGCGCGATATAGGCGCCGACGGCCGCTCCCGCCTCGGTTATCGCTCTGATGCGGCTCCAGGTAGCTCCGGTCTCGGAAACGTATCCGAGCAGCCCGCCCGAATCGATAACCGCCATATTCTTTTCAATTCCGAGCGAACTGCCGGCGGAAACGGTGTAGACGGTGGCGTAGTTCGTCGATTCGCGCCCGATTACCGACGCTTCCTGTAAAACGAAATCGGGATGTTCGGCCTTGACTCCGAGGTAGGACCTGAGAAACCTGTTTTCCTCTTCAATCAGCAGCGCGTCGTAAATCTGTTCGAGCTTTTCGTCGAGTTCGGCGCGAAGCTCCTCGTTTTCCTCGCGGAGACTGTCGATAGTCCTGAAGTACCGAGAGTAGCCGCGCAGTCCCTCTCCGGCCTTCGAAAAGCACCACTGGAATGGATACGCGATGGTCTGGAGCGCAGATCTGACGTAACTGCCCTGCCCCATCGCCGTCAGCACCGTCGGAATGATCGACAGCAGCAGAACGACGCACAGGGCGGTTATGAAGAATCTGTTTGTGAATAGTCTTTTCAGTGCGTTCATATTGTTTTATCGTAATCCGGGCGTCATCTGCCCCTGAAATCCACCATTTCCGCGCCGGTTTCAAGCATCTTCCCGAGTCCTGCCACGACGCTTTCGAGCGGCTTCTTGGCGACGGTGACCCTGACGCCCGTCTTTTCGCTGATCGCCTGCTGCAGGCCGCCCATAAGCGCGCCTCCGCCGGTCAGCATAATTCCGTAGTCGAGTATGTCGGCGCTGAGCTCGGGCGGTGTGTTTTCGAGCGTCTCGCGGATAACCGATATTATTATGTTCAGCGGTTCGCGGAGCGCCTCTCTGATCTGCCCCGAGCTGACAGACATCACGCGCGCAAGCCCGGTTCTGAGGTCCCTCCCGCGTATTTCGGTTTCTCCCCTGTCGGCGGACGGATGAACCGAACCGACCGTTCTTTTGAGCGTCTCGGCGGTTCCGATGCCGATTAGCACGTGATGCACGCTGCGCATATACTGAATTATCGCGTCGTCGAAAACGTCGCCGGCGACGGTGGTGTGCCTCGAGCATACGATACCTTTGAGACTTATCACGGCCGCCTCGGTGATGCCTCCGCCGATGTCGACTATCATCGATCCGCGCGGACCGTCTATCCTGAGACCCGATCCGATCGCGGCTGCAATCGGCTCGGGCACGAGCGCTACTCTCTTTGCGTCCGCCTGATACGCCGCGTCCTCGACGGCGCGCTTTTCGACTTCGGTGACGACGCTCGGGACGCAGATCGCAACCGACGGCTGCGAGATCAGCCCCGACGCTCCCGATTTTTTTAAGAAGTTCTTCAGCATCTGCGCCGTGACGTCGAAATCGGCTATAACGCCGCTTACAAGCGGAAACTGCGCCACGATATTGTCGGGTGTTCTCCCGAGCATCTTTCTCGCCTCGTCGCCGACCGCGACGACGCGGCTTCTTCTCGCGTCGGTCGCCACGACCGAGGGCTCGCGGAGAATAATCCCCTTGCCCTTCTGGTAGATGAGCGTATTGGACGTTCCGAGATCTATTCCAATCTGTTTTGACATTATAATTTCCTTAATTAAAATCCCTCAGCGAGACCTGCCACGTGCTCCGCAGGAGAGCGTCCAGCGCGTAGACCGGAAGCCCCATAACGTTGAAATAATCGCCCGATATGCCGCTGACGTATCTCGCGCCGAGTCCCTGGATCGCATAGGATCCCGCCTTTCCGAAGGGCTCGCCCGAGGATACGTAGTATTCTATTTCATCCCGGCTCAGCGGCGCGAATCTGACTGTCGTCGTCTCCGTGACGCCGGCCGATTTACCTTCGTGGAAGACGCATATTCCCGAATGAACGAGGTGCGTCCGTCCCGACAGACGCGAGAGCATCCGCACGGCGTCGTCGGCGTTTTTCGGCTTGCCGAGAATCTGTCCGTCGAGATCGACGACGGTGTCCGACGCGAGAATGAACGCGCCGCGCAGTTCGGGATGATCCCGCAGCACAGCCGCGCCCTTGCGCGACGCGAGAATGAGTACTGCGTCGGCCGGAGGCGTGCCCTCGGGCACCTTCTCGTCGGCGTCGGAAGGAATGACGCTGAACTTCGCCCTCATAAGGCCGAGTATCTCTTTGCGCCTCGGAGAGGACGACGCAAGAACGAGTTCCATCACTTGACTCCCGTAGATCCGAATCCGCCCTCGCCCCGCTGAGTCGAACCGAGAGATTCGGCCTCGATGAAATCGGCGAGCACCACCGGAAGGAAAAAGAGCTGAGCAATCCTGTCGCCGTCGTTGACGGTGAAGGGCTTATCCGACGTGTTGAGCAGCGCGACTGTTATCTCGCCGCGGTAGTCCTGATCGATAACGCCTATACCATTGGCGAGGCATATGCCGCTCTTGGCGGCAAGTCCGCTCCTCGCGGCGACGATCGAAACGACCGGCTCGCCCGATTCGGGCTCGATAAACAGTCCGGTCGGAATCATGCATCTCTGTCCCGGGAGAAGCAGCCGTTTTCCGCCTTCGAGAGCGGCGCGCAGATCGACTGCGGCAGATCCGGGAGTTGCGTACGCGGGAAGCGCCGCGCCGCGTTCAAGTCTGGTTTTAACCGTTATTTTCAAAGCCGATACCTCAATCATATATATAATATTATATCATATCACATTTACCCGAATCTTTCAACAGCATAATCGATTTTTTTATCTTCAAGCATAAAAAAACTTGCGTTTGACGGCCGGATATGATAGAATAAAAGCAGACTTGAGACTGTCAAAGGAGGAGAAAATGATGGCCGGAAAATTTGAGATACTCGGTACGCGGCTTGACGACGTCACCGAAGACGAAGCCGCAGACTTTCTCTTTGACAGGATAACGTCGGGCTCTGACAGACAAGCTGCGCCTCCCGCGCTGATGGTCACGCCGAATCCCGCGATAATCATGGACGCATACGGCGGAAACGAGAGGCTGTCGCGCTGCCTTTCAGCCGCGGACGTTTCTCTTCCCGACGGCAGCGGAGTAAAACGCGCGGCCGCGAGAAAGGGCATAATTCTCCGCGAAAGATCGAGCGGCATCGGATGCGCCGAGAAACTGATATCGAAGCTCGCCGCAGCCGGAAGAAGCATATATATCTCCGGAGGGAAGCCGGGCGTCGCGGCAGACGCCGCGGAGGCGCTCGCCGCACGCTTCCCGGGGCTTGAAATCGCAGGAACCTGCGACGGGTATTTTCCCGAAGAGGAAAGCGAAAAAGTCGCCGGGGAGATAGCGGCGACAGGAGCCGATTTCGTCGCCGTCTGCATGGGCTCGCCGAAGCAGGAATACTTCCTTTGCGAATATCTCGCAAAGACGCGCGGCGTCGGCGCCGCGGCGGGTCTCGGCGGCTGCGCCGACGTCTGGGCAGGACGAGTAAAACGCGCTCCGAAATGGATCTCATCAGCGGGGCTCGAGTGGATGTGGAGGATGATAATACAGCCGAAAAGGGCGGCGAGGATACCGGCACTTATTAAGTTTGCCTTTTTGACAAGATAACACAACTGCGTTGCAAGAATTGCAACGCAGTTGCATGAATTGCGCCTTGAGGCGCAATTCAATTCACGGAGCGAAGCGAGAATTCATGAAGCGAAGCGAGAATTCATGGAGCGAAGCGAGAATTCACGGAGCGAAGCGAGAATTCACGGAGCGAAGCGAGAATTCATGAAGCCGAAGGCTTCAATTCATGACGGCGCAGCCGTCAATTCATTTACGCGCCTGCGGCATGAATTGTGCCTGGCAGCACATGAATTGCCGCTGACGCGGCATGAATTGCAACTCCGTTGCATGAATTGCGGGCTTTGCCCGCATGAATTGCCGCTGACGCGGCATGAATTGCAACTTCGTTGCATGAATTGCGGGCTTTGCCCGCATGAATTGCCGCTGCGCGGCATATATTGCGCATGCGGCGCATAAATAAGGAGTGGTCGAAGACAATGGAAGAAAACAAACTCGTAACCGCATCGAAGTCTTTTGCAGTATCCATAATCAGTATTTGCGAAACAATACGCGAACGCAAAAAAGGGACTGCGATAATAAACCAGTTGCTCCGCTGCGGCACAAGTATCGGCGCTAACATTCATGAAGCTAATTACGCTTCCAGCAAAGCGGATTTCATAAATAAGTTTCAGATTGCTTTGAAAGAGTGCTATGAAACCGATTACTGGCTTGATATTTTTCACGATTCAAAAATAATCTCTGACAATGAGTATTATGAATTATATTCACAATGCAGCAAAATTCGCAAGCTTTTGATCGCCTCCATCACCACCGCAAAGAGAAACGCCGGAAAGCAGGAAGCATGAACGTTTCAATGAATTGCGCTTGAAGGCACAAAATTTGCCTTGCACTACACAACTGCGCAATTCAATTCATGGAGCGAAGCGAGAATTCATGGAGCGAAGCGAGAATTCATGGAGCGAAGCGAGAATTCATGGAGCGAAGCGAGAAATCATGGAGCGAAGCGAGAATTCATGAAGCCGTAGGCTTCAATTCATGACGGCGCAGCCGTCAATTCATTAATGCGCCTGCGGCGCATGAATTGCCTGTCGGCATGAATTGTGCCTGGCGGCACATGAATTGCCGCTGACGCGGCATGAATTGCAACTCCGTTGCATGAATTGCCCCTGCGGGGCATGAATTGCGCCTGCGGCGCGTGAATTGCCTGTCGGCATGAATTGTGCCTGACGGCACATGAATTGCCGCTGACGCGGCATGAATTGCAACTTCGTTGCATGAATTGCGGGCTTTGCCCGCATGAATTGCCCCTACGGCGCATGAATTGCGCTTCGCGCATGATTTGCCCCTGCGGGGCATGAAGCGGCAAAAAAAGCGAATTCCGCCCCCGGAATTCGCTTTTTTTCGCCAAAACTATTGATTATTCATCGTTTTTTTGGTATAATATACAATGGTTTTTTTCGGGCCGTCTTGCGGTCCGGACGTAAAGAGAAAAATAAAAAAACACATACGGAGGACACACAAAAATGTCAGTAAAAGTTGCCATCAACGGTTTCGGCAGAATCGGCCGTCTCGCTTTCCGCCAGATGTTCGGCGCCAAGGGATACCAGGTAGTCGCCATCAACGACCTCACCAGCCCCACAATGCTCGCTCATCTTCTGAAGTACGACTCGGCTCAGGGTAAGTACGATCACGACGTGACCGCCGACGACGAGGCCGGCACGATCACCGTCGACGGAAAGACCATCAGGATCTATTCCGAAAAAGACGCTGCCAACTGCCCCTGGAAGAAGCTCAATGTTGACGTCGTGCTCGAGTGCACCGGCTTCTACACCAGCAAGGAAAAGTCCATGGCCCACGTCAGGGCCGGCGCTAAGAAGGTCGTCATTTCTGCTCCCGCCGGAAACGATCTCAAGACGATCGTCTACTCGGTCAACGAGAACACTCTGACCGCCGAAGACCAGATCATCTCCGCCGCTTCCTGCACCACCAACTGCCTCGCCCCTATGGCGAAGGCTCTCAACGACTACGCTCCGATCCAGAGCGGTATCATGACCACCGTTCACGCCTACACCGGCGACCAGATGATCCTCGACGGCCCGCACCGCAAGGGTGATCTCCGCCGCGCCCGCGCCGCCGCGGTCAACATCGTTCCGAACTCCACCGGCGCCGCAAAGGCGATCGGCCTCGTAATCCCCGAACTCAACGGCAAGCTCATCGGCTCGGCTCAGAGAGTTCCTACCCCGACCGGCTCGACCACCATTCTCGTCGCCGTCGTCAAGGGCAAAGACGTAACCAAGGAAGGCATCAACGCCGCCATGAAGGCTGCCTCCAACGAGTCCTACGGCTACACCGAGGAACCGCTCGTATCCTCCGACGTCGTCGGAATGAGATTCGGCTCGCTCTTTGACGCCACCCAGACGATGGTCGCCAAGATCTCCGACGGTCTCTATCAGGTACAGGTCGTTTCCTGGTACGACAACGAAAACAGCTACACCAGCCAGATGGTCCGCACCATCAAATACTTCGCGGAACTGAAGTAATATTACGTTTTCAAAACGCTCCGGCAGGGTTCCCCATGAAGCCTGCCGGAGCGTTTTGAATGATATATCGCCTGACGGCGATATGATATACCGCGCCTGTGCGCGGTATGATATACGGCAAAGCCGTATGATATACTTGCTCCGCAAGTATGATGTGATATCCGTTCTCTTATACGCCCGCAGGCGTATATCATCCGCGTCAGCGGATATCATATGCGAAGCATATATCATCCGTTCCGCAGGAACGGATATCATTGAAATCGCTTGTTCATATTTTGAATTATGAATGATATATCGCCTTGCGGCGATATGATATACCGCGCCGCGGCGCGGTATGATATACGGCAAAGCCGTATGATATACTTGCTTCGCAAGTATGATGATTTGCAGATCGCCAAAAAGAAAAACTCAAAAAAAACTTGACAACCGTTGCGTTTTGCGGTATAATATACGGCTGTGAGGCGAAGCGCCTCGCAGACAATACGACTCATTAGCTCAGTCGGTAGAGCACTTGACTTTTAATCAAGGTGTCCGGAGTTCGAATCTCCGATGGGTCACCAAA
>LXOW01429467.1_pt1 | contig 49138 bp, 17 predicted proteins | sample 1368591 | NCBI WGS metagenome assembly LXOW01 (sample SAMN04884650, study PRJNA319009) | bovine gut metagenome | isolation source: Cow rumen | host: Bos taurus | place: Italy: Legnaro (PD) | collected 2014-07-09
TTTAAAACGATAGTCGCGCAACCATACGAGGTCGTCCAGCGCCTCGTAGATGGCATTGACGCCTTCCTCACGGGCAGCATGGCCGCTCTTGCCGTAGGCGACGCCGTCAATCACCATCAGGCCTTTCTCGGCAATGGCAGGGTGCATGCCGGTGGGCTCACCAACAATAGCCACATCGATCTTGGGCAGTTCGGGCAGTGCCAGCGAAAAGCCTCCCGCACCGCTGACCTCTTCCTCACACGAAGCGAGATATACTATATTATAAGGTACGCGCAACGAGGTATCCCCATCTTGTTCGCGCTGCGAGGTTCCTCCTCGCAGAATCCTATAAACCTGCAACAAGCTCACCAGACCACCGCCGCAGTCGTTGGCCCCCAATCCATACAAGCGGTCACCCTCCACGACCGGCGTAAACGGATCGCGCGTCCAAGTGCTGACGGGTTTGACAGTATCGATATGTGCGTTGAGCAGAAGTGTCGGTTTCTCAGCATCCAACTCTTCACATACCAGAATATTGTTGCCGATACGCTTGACAGGGAGGCCGTAGTTCTCGATGAAATCGGCCAAAATATCTGCTGCAGCGGTTTCTTCGCGGCTTACAGAAGGGGTTGCAATGAGCTTTTTCAGCAGCTCGACAGCTTCGTTGGTATATTGACTGATATCCATAATTGCTGCAAAGATACGAATTTTTTCACTTTTCACTTTTCATTTTTCACTTTTTTTTGTACCTTTGCACCAATATTAATAGAGAGAGGCTTATGCAGACGAATTTACACATGTCAGTGCTGGTGCACGAACAGGCAAAGAAGTATGGTGATCGCGAGATGTTGATCTATCAGGATTTCGGTGGAAAGGAATGGAAATCGCTGTCCTGGAATCAGGTGTCGCAGACCGTCAAACAGGTGTCGAATGCCCTGTTGAATCTCGGCGTGAAGGTGCAGGAGAATATCGGTGTTTTCTCCAATAATTCGGTGCAGTATATCGAGTGCGACTTCGGCGCCTGGGGTATCCGTGCCGTGACCATCCCGTTCTATGCCACCAGTTCTGAACAGCAGATTCAGTTTATGGTGAACGATGCGAAGATCCGTTATCTCTTTGTGGGTGAACAGGACCAGTACGACAAGGCACGTCGTATCTTCTCGCTGTGTCCTACAATGGAGCGTATCATCGTCTTCGATCCCAGTGTGCACATCTCTACGCATGACCCTAATGCCGTGTATTTCAGTGACTTCCTGAAATTGGGCGAGAACCTGCCGCGTCAGACGGAAGTGGAAAAGTTGCAACAGGAAGCTAACGACGACGATATCGCCAATATCCTCTATACCAGTGGTACGACAGGCGACTCCAAGGGCGTCATCCTGACGCATGGACAGTTCCATGCTGCCATGGTGGCTAACGACAAGTGTGTGCCGGTAAACGAGAACGACCGCATCATGAATTTCCTGCCCTATACCCACATCTTCGAGCGTGGATGGGCCATTCTCTGTCTCTATGCCGGAGCCCGCATGATTGTCAATACGCATCCGCAGGAGGTACAGCAGTCCATGCGTGACACCCATCCTACGTGTATGTCGGCCGTTCCCCGTTTCTGGGAGAAGGTATACATGGGTGTAATGGACAAGATAGAACACTCCAGCGCCGTTCAGCGTAAGCTCTTTATGCATGCTTATAATGTTGGTCGCCGGCATAACATCGAATACCTCAGCAAGGGAAAGAAACCGCCTATGGCTCTCCATTTCGAATATGAGATGCTGAACCGTACCGTCTTCTCCCTGGTTCGCAAGGAATTAGGATTGGAAAATGCCCATTTCTTCCCTACGGCAGGTGCAGCAGTGTCGCCTCATGTTGAAGAATTCGTCCATTCCATCGGAATTAACATGATCGTAGGCTATGGCTTGACGGAGTCGTTGGCTACCGTGAGTTGTAATCACCTTGGCGACCCTTGGACTGTCGGAAGTGTTGGCATTCCCATCGAGGGCATCGATATCAAGATTAGTGAAGAGGGCGAAATCTTGTTGAAAGGCCCGACGATTACCATCGGTTACTATAATCGTGAGGATTTGACGAAGCAGGCCTTTACGGAGGACGGCTATTTCAGAACGGGTGATGCCGGCTATTTGAAGGATGGCGAACTGTTCCTGATGGAGCGCATCAAAGACCTCTTTAAGACGTCGAACGGTAAATATATCGCACCGCAGATGATTGAGTCGAAGCTGTTGGTCGACAAATACATTGACCAGATAGCTGTGATTGCTGATGAGCGGAAGTTCGTCTCGGCACTCATCATTCCGGTCTATTCGCTGCTGGAGGAATATGCCCGCGACCATGGCATTGCATTCGAGAGCCGTGAACAGCTCTGTGCCGATCCGGCTATCATCCAGATGATGAAGGAGCGCATTGATACCCTCCAGCAACAGCTGGCGCATTACGAACAGGTAAAACGCTTCACGCTGCTGCCTCACCACCTCTCGATGGAGAAGGGTGAACTTACTAACACGCTGAAGATCCGCCGTCGTGTCCTCAACGAGAACTACAAGGCCGAGATTGACGCAATGTACGCAGAATAAATTAGAAATATGATAACATCCGATCAGTTAAAAGACGTATTAGATAGAACCGACGCTCTCTATCGCTACCTGAAGATAGATGAAAAGAAGATAGAGTACGAGGAAGAAGACCTTCGTACGCAGGCTCCTGACTTCTGGGAGGACCAGAAGCGTGCCGAGGAGCAGATGAAGAAGGTGAAGGGCATCAAGAAATGGCTTGACGGCTATCAGGCTGTGCGTACTGCTGCCGATGAACTGCAGCTCGCCTTCGACTTTTATAAGGAGGAGATGGTGACTGAGCAGGAGGTGGATCATGATTATCTAGTTTGTCTAGAACTTCTAGAAAGTCTAGAACTGAAAAACATGCTCCGCCAGAAGGAAGACCCCATGGATGCTGTGCTGAAGATCAACTCTGGTGCCGGTGGTACCGAGGCTCAGGACTGGGCACAGATGCTGATGCGTATGTATCAGCGCTGGGCTGAGGCGCACGACTATAAGGTAAGCATTGCTAACTTACAGGATGGCGATGAGGCGGGCATCAAGAGTGTCACCATGCAGATTGAGGGTGGTGAATATGCCTATGGCTATCTGAAGAGTGAGAACGGCGTCCACCGTCTGGTGCGTGTGTCGCCCTATAATGCACAGGGCAAGCGTATGACGTCGTTCGCCTCCGTCTTCGTAAGTCCTTTGGTTGACGATACCATTGAGGTGTATGTCGATCCTGCCAAGCTGAGTTGGGATACGTTCCGCTCGAGTGGTGCCGGTGGACAGAACGTCAACAAGGTGGAGTCGGGTGTCCGTCTGCGTTACTGGTACACCGATCCTGATACGGGTGAGGAGGAGGAAATCCTCATTGAGAATACCGAGACGCGTGACCAGCCCAAGAACAAGGAACGTGCCATGGCCCTGCTGCGTTCGCAACTCTACGACCGCGCCATGCAGAAACGTCTGGAGGCGCAGGCAAAGATTGAGGCAGGCAAGAAGAAGATAGAGTGGGGCTCTCAGATTCGCTCCTACGTCTTCGACGACCGCCGTGTGAAGGACCACCGTACGAACTACCAGACCAGTGACGTGGATGGTGTCATGGATGGAAAAATCGACGATTTCATCAAGGCTTACCTGATGGAATTCCCCACGAATGATGACGAAAGTTAAACATTAAACAATAACAAAAATATTACAACTATGAGCAAGAACAAAGTAAATGCAAAGCGTGAAGCTTATGCCAAGAAGCAGGAAGAACAAGGTAAGAAAGTCGTGACATGGATTTTCGGTGGTCTGATTATTCTGGCCGTCATCTATCTCATCTGGACATTTACCATGATGGCTTAAGGCTTATGGCTCAAGAAATTGAACGCAAATTCCTCGTGCTTGACGATTCGTACAAGCACGAGGCTTTTGCTAGTTACCACATCCAGCAGGGCTATATCTGCAGTGAGCGCGGCAGGACGGTGCGTGTCCGGATTCGTGATAATCAGGCCTTCCTGACTATCAAGGGCCCTAGTCTCGATGGTGGACTTTCGCGCTCCGAATTTGAGTATGAGATTCCTTTGGCAGACGCACAGCAGTTGATGACACTCTGTGAACCAGGGATGATTGACAAGACCCGCTGGCTCGTGAAGAGTGGTGAACATACCTTTGAAGTGGACGAATTTCATGGTGAAAACGCTCCTTTGGTGATGGCGGAAGTGGAACTGAAAACGCCCGCAGAAACACCAAAAATCCCCCATTTCATCGGAANNATATTTGACATCTTTTGCTTTATTAACTTTTTACATCTCGTTTTTAGTGACCAAAGCGGCTTTTTTAAGTCGTTTCGGCTATAGTTTTGTACCAAACTCTTGATATAAATCAAGAAATCAAATGTTTCTCAACATTTTAAAGGGGGGATAGGTTTGTTGTTTGTGGAATTTTTGTTAACTTTGCCAAAGTAATTACTTTATTAATCGCGCGTATATAAATATGTTTAAAAAGGGTTTAAGACATCTGGTGTTGATTGTTTTGAGCATTCTGACGTCGTTGACGGCAGAAGCACAAAACCTCACGCTCAGCAACAACCTGCTTTATGATGCCATGTTGACACCTAACCTGAATATTGGTTATGCCCCCGATAGCACGACTCATTGGTCGTATGGCCTTACGGTAGGTTTTAATCCCTGGCCTAGAGGTAATTTGACCAAACACAAGTGGCGTCATTTGTTGTTGTCACCGGAAGTGCGTTATTGGAAGAATACACTGAAGGTCGGACATTTCTTCGGAGCGAATTTTATCTACAGCCATTTCAATGCCGGTTATACCGACTTTGTTATCTATAAAGGTGTCAAGAGTGAGCGTCGTCAGGGTGACCTCGTGGCTCTTGGTGCTTTCTATGGTTACTCTTGGCGCTTAGGTCGCCGTTGGAACCTTGAGGCTGTTGGTGGTCTGGCTGTAGGTTATGCTTGGTACGACCGCTTCGTTATTAACGAAAATAGAACGAACTGGATTCCTACTGGCGATGGTAACAGCGTCTTTCTCTTGCCCCAGCTTGGGTTGAATATTGTCTATCGTATTCCGGTAGCGAAACATAACAATGACAATGAAAATAAAAACAAATAAAATGAACATGAAACAGTTAATCAATGCCTTATTGGTTGTTTTTGCACTCGTTGGTGCATGGGGTCTCTCCGCTTGCTCTTCTAAGGAAGACGTCGTTATTGAAGATAACCCATCCTACAACCCAAAGACTGGTGAAGTCAATGTAGACTTCGTCTTTAATGTTTCAACGGGCAACGAGCCGTTGACACGTATGACTGCTGCCAATACGCAGGCAACTTCGAAGGAGCTTTTCCGAGGTATTAACAATGCCTACATCTCCGTATTCCAGTTGCCTAGGGATGGTCAGCATGTGTCCTCTCCCACAACAGCAATGAAACTCCATTCTTTCGGCACGGTGATAGCAGAAGGTTTTCTGTCTCAGGACGAAACGGACGACAAACCATCGTCCAAGCGCGTCGTTCAGGTCAATCTTCCTACTGATGCCAATACCTTGATGTTCTGGGGTAAGGCCATCAAGACTGGCTCTGATCAGGACCAGGGTAAGGTTGATATGAAAATCAGTGAAGACTTGGAACAGGTATCCTTCTCCATGTGTAAGATTGTGCCGGAAGTGGCCAACCCAGCTACTCCTCATATCTTTCAGGGTGCGCTTCGTCAGCATGAGCGTCTGATGGCTGCTTGTTTGACGCGAATTGTACGTAGTAGTATTGAGGATGTGACCATAACGTTTGGTACTCAATCCAAATATATTCCGTCGCTGGCTTGGAGTGACTATGTCAATGTAACTGGTGAAGCAGGCAATTATGTCATGAGTCCCAAGGCTGCAGATGTCTTGAGGGATGCTTCTGATAATGAGCTTCCGATGTGTGCTTTGGGTGACATCCTGTCGAGGACTTTCGTCACCTTCAACACCATTCGTCCTAACGAACTACGTGCCGGTGCCGGCGAAGCTATTGCCTATGTCATTTACGACCTGATGGGTATTGTCAATTCAGTTATTGGGGCTACTCCCGTCAATCTGCCTGAAGTATTGGCTCAGACGATAGCCATTGAGATTAAGAAAAATGTAGAGTTGTTCTTCGATTCAAACAATTCTTACGCCTGGAAAGACGTTACAACCATCAAGCAGAATCTTGCTATTGAAGGTGTCGACGAGGTGCTTAGCTCTTGCAACCTGAACCATTTCCCGGCTAGCTTTAACCTGCCTGACGGTTCTGTACTCCTTCAGTTCGACATCACTCCGAAAGATGAGTCTGACCCCACAAAGGGTTTGCAGTTTGCTTATAACTATAGGGGTACTGTAGAAACGTATGCCATGGGTGGTTCTTCGGCATCTACCGACAGTTTCAACCCCGAAAACTATACATTGCCTGCCGAGTTGTGTTATTTCGGCAATAGTGCTATCCGTGTATCTGATATCCCAAAGATGGCCAACGACTATCCTGACGGTGTCAGCAACTGGGATACGGAAGGCAGCTGGACGTCAGACTGGGTATCCAATAGCCGTATCCGTTCGACCACGCGCAGTGTGGCCATGCACGACAATATTAACTATGGTACTGCCCTGCTCGAAACAAGAGTCCGCTATGGTTCTGCTGTCCTCGAGGACAATAATGCAGCCCTTCAGAAGGCATGGAATGGTGCCGATGAACCCAACAACACCATTACGGTGACACAGAATGATGACCACTTCCATCTGACTGGTGTACTTATTGGTGGTCAGGAACCGGAGGTAGGTTGGAACTACATCGCCAAGTCTGCGACTCCCGGTTTCGGATACATGGTATATGACAAGGTGAAGAGCAAGCTCGTAGGCAACGGTGAGGTCGATTATATCCAGATTCCTGCCTATTCCACAGCTTCTAATATGGGTCCAAAGTCACAGCCTAACTATACGTTGCTGTGGGACAACTGGGAAGCCAAGAACTATGGCAACAAGCAGCGTGACGTCTATGTCGCCCTGGAGTTTGTAAACAACTCTATCGACTTCTACGGCGAGAACAACCTCATCCGCAACGGTGCTAAGTTCTATATCGTTGGTAAGCTTGATCCGGATGCTATGCCTGAGGGTCTGAAGAAGGCCGACAATACCGCCTATACCCAGGCAGAATATGAGGCTGACCGTTCGTTAGGTATTACATGGCCCACCAAATATGCCCTGCCTCCTTACGACAATAATGGTAACACCATCCGTCAGCGTCGCGTATTCATCCAGGACTTCAAGACGACGGCAACATTTGTCATTGGCAAGGAATCGCTGCAGCACGCCCTCGTATCTGTGCCTAACCTGCGTTCCGGTCAGATTTCGCTGGGTCTCTCCGTAGACGTCAACTGGCAGACGGGACTGACCTTCAATGATGTTATTCTTGGTGAAAAATAACCTATCGTGATGTCTGTGAAGAAGCTGTTTTGGACAGTCTGCTGCTTTACGCTTGCGTCGTGTTCCTTGATTGACGACGAAGTGTACAAGGAAGGTAGTGACTATGAACTGGACTATGAGTTGCGCTTGGTGACCAATATGACCACCGAGTTGAAGACGCAGCTGTCTACCCAGACAGAGCTGAGTCTGGCACAATCCTTGCGCACTCAACTGTCGCAGGTCTTCACGGATTTTGCCCACGATGTCGACCTGTCGTTCTACGATACCGTTGGCGACTCGCTGCGTCTGCAGCACGACGAGCATATCATGAACGCCAATCAGGCCAGCTATACCCTGAACCTGCCCAAACGACAGTATATGCACTTGGCAGTAGCAAACATCGTTAATGACAAACTAGTCGATTTGGTTGACGATGAGCGCTGCCATCGTTCTAAACTAGTCCAGCTGCAGGGTAATACCCGTTCCGCGGACGACGACTCCCCCGTCGATAATGTCATCGATAGCCACACTACCGGCATCTTCACTGCCCGCCAACCCATGGAGGTTCTTGAAGGTGTCGACCAGCAGTTCGATGTCCACCTCTATATGGCCAACTGTTCTGCCGTTCTGATTCTCGATACCATCAATAGCGGTGTGAAGGATGTCAAGGTATTCTCCACAGGTTTTGCTACAGGTTTCGATATTGCAGACAGCAGCTACATCTTCATCGACACTCCCCCGCTGGTACGTACCAATGCCATCCCTGACCAGGAGACGGGTCTGATGGCTTTTTGCTCGGTGACGTTCCCGTCGCGTGATGTTGTAGGTACGCGTACCGTTATTGAAACCACCGACCCCTTTGTGAGTCCTGTTTCTGACAAGAGTTTGTGGGAGTTCCACGTCTATACTACCGCCCGCGACAATACGACGACGTTGACCAAGTTGTTCATCAGGCGTCCGCTCCGTGCTGGTCAGTTGATGATTATTAGGGTTCGTGCGCTGGACGATGGTTCAGTCATTCCTGTTGACCCCACGGTGGGTTTCCTTGTCGTGCTCGATTGGAGTGATGGCGGTAGTCACGAGGTTCCATTGTAAAGTTGAAAGTTGAGAGTTTAAAGTTTAGAGTTGAGAGAAATAAGATACATATTGCCAGTTCTACTCCTTACAGTGCTTACAGCCTGCAACACGAGTGAAGAGATAGCAGACACGCCGACCAACGTGTCCACTCAACTGGCACTCTCTGTTTCGCAGCAGTCGATGACGATGACCCGTCAGAGCGGTAACGTAGTCCAGACTACTTCTATTCGTCCCATCGACCTGTTACGTATCATTCCCTTTGCCACGTCTGGCGGCAGCAGGGTGACTGTGGGTGACAAGCCAAAATTATTCACGACCACTGATGGTTCGCTGAAGGAATGGTATGATAAAACCGACGGCACCAATCAAAGTCGTTTCTACCTGTCGAAGGATTGTCGTATAACGTCAGGCACGAATGCTTTCCTGATTTATGGCCGTGCTCATCCCGTAGAGGGCGATGCGGCAAATGGTGTGTTGGAAACGACGCTGTATGATGATGAGACCCCTGAGAGCTTCACTTTCAGTTTGAAGCAGATGTGTCCCAATATCGAGATACCTGCTGATGCAAACGATATTGCCAGCTATCTGACACGTATTGCCCAGGCTGAGGCTACTGTCGGTGGTTCGGTATATTCTTGGAAAAACAGCACCCACTCGTTGTTGAAGACGCTCTATCGTAACTTCATCGGACGTCATGAGACACTCGGCACCTATCTGACGATGGCCGGTTCATCAACCAACATCCATAAACACGTTGGACTCTTGAAGGAAGCCTTGGAGAACCAGGGAGAGCACTTCGTCGGTGATGCCACGGCTGATGCCATCCGACAAGCCATTCTTGCACAAATCAATAATACTGAGGGCATGCATGATGACTATCCTACGTCACTTGGTTTGCCTGACGGTGCTGCCGTCTTGCAGTTTGATGGAGACAACAACCGCTTTTTTCCGCAGGTGGAGACGAGTACTACAGCCTCCATCAACAATATCAACCGCTATTGCTATCCGGCAGAGCTCTATTATTATACCAACAGTCCTATCAAGACTGCTGTAAAAGAGATCTCTTCCAATGAGTATAAAGACGACTATGTGATTACCTGGCAGTCCGTATTGGATAAATACAATGCCGGAAATGTCGTCACCGAGAATACCAAAGCAGTGGCTATCGTCGATCCTATGCAGTATGCTGTAGCTTGCTTGCAGATCAAGCTCAAGAAGGTGCCTGCTACATTAAAGGATAGTCAAGGCAACAATATCACCGTCACNNTGTCGCCCGAACGCTTTATCTTCGACAATCAGGTGAAGACGAACACCAATACTGCTGACGGCACTCCCGACTATTTCTACCTCAGTCCGACCATTGATGAGTCTGCTCCCACGCAGACACTGGTTCTGCAGAGTGACGAGAGTGATGCTGATGTGAACATCATCCTGGAGTTTGAAAACAATAGCGACACCGATTTCTATGGTGCCCAAAATGGCATCATCTACCGGGGTACCAAGTTTTACTTAACAGCTAAGGTGAGCCGACCTACCGAACGGACAAAAGACTTTGAGAACCGTGTGTTTACTCAGGACTTCACCACGTCACTGTCCATGAAGGTGGAATCACTGGTGCACGCCTATAACGTGCTGCCTGACGTGCTGGCACCCAGTCTTGAGGTGGGCATTCAGGTGACAAGAAAATGGATACAGTCTACAACGACAACGGTAGCATTGTAATAATATAGCGGGCTTCGCCCTAAATAATAAATATAAAATAATAAAGAGTAAATAATAAGGTATGCGTAAGGCACTGACATTTATACTGGCACTGATGCTGATGGCCTGCTCGAAGTCATCCGACGAAACCGAAAAGGTTCCGCAGGGGGAAGAGAAGCAGCCCATGCTCAGTTTCTATGTCTATGCCCCAGAGCATCCCATGTTGACGCGTGCCTCTGTGGGAGACGTGAATCCCATTGGTGAGGAGCCGAAAGTCAACAGTCTGCAGATATGGGTCTTCGAAACCGCCAATGGTAAGTTGGTGGCTTATTATGAGCCCGAGCCCCAGTCTGCTGATATCAGTAAGTTGAATAACGATGAAGGTAATGTCTATCAGGTGCCTGTCACTCACGACTTTGCTAACCGCCGTCCCCGTGTTGATGTCTTTGTGCTGGCCAATGCCACTAACAGTACCGCCGGCTCGAATGCTACTCGGGCAGAATTGGAAGCTGCCCTGCTGTCCACGAGCTTCGGCAGCGATAAACTAGTGAAAACAGTCCCTGAAGCAGGTTTGCCCATGTCGGGCGTTCTGAAGAACCAGCCCATCACAGGTGAAAAACCCGTCCTGCGTATTGGTACCGACTTCTCCGCGATGGCTACCGTCCGTCTGGCTCGTGCCGTCTCCAAGCTGCGCTTTGTGTTTAGTGCCTTGACGGGTTCGGACCTTAAGATTACGGGGATTACTATTGATGCAGGTCTGATGACCAACGAGGAATATCTGTTCTTGAATGAACCCTATAACGGCCGCAACTGTAACATCAAGTCGTACTTGAGTTCAGCAGTACCGTTTATCTCCGCAACGGGGTCTTCATTGACCGTCAAGGAGGTCGTCGAACCACTCGAATACACCTTTATCGATGGTATGGAGGATGCGCAGGATTACGAGACGCGTATCTGTGCGGCTATTAATGCCGGAACACTGACTTCTTGGGGCCCCTTCTATCTCCCAGAGAGTGACAAGAAGTTGACGGGTACCGTGACCTATACGGTCGGTGGCAGTGATCCGGTTACAGCTAAATTCGAAATGGCCGATGCTGGTGATTTCACCCGTAACCATACCTGGCTGGTCTATGCCTACTATGGTGATGCGGTATTGCAGTTCAATCTGGTCAATGTCAATAGCTGGACCGATAAGGATGTCAGGAACCATGATGTGTATAATTGGTAAAAACGAAAAGAAACGTGATGAGAAGATACGATATATATAATAAGGTTCGCGCGGGACTGCTCCTGTTAATGGGTGGCCTGTTGTATGGCTGTTCCTCCGATAACGAGGGACAGGACGAACAGGATGACACCCTTCAGCTGGTGGCTTATACCCGTTCGTATGACGACATCACCCGTGCCGTCCCCGATGGTTACAATCCGTTCACTCCTGACGATGTGACCTCTATCGGCATCTTCATGACGACATCTCCTGATGGTCTCCCCGAACGTGTGGGTTATTTCAGCTATAATGGCAACTCCTGGCGTTCGAATATCAGCGTAAAGTCGGGTACCTATTATATCTATGGCTTTATGCCGGGTGATATCATCAGTGCTGAGCCCACTGCTATCAGTCCGCTCAGTGGCGACTTTAAGAACGGTGCCACCCTGACCCTTGATGGTTTGAAACCTATCAGCAAGACCGACGTCTGCGTCATTGTGGGTGTAAAGGGCATTCCCAGTCCGTCGACAGAAAACGACGTCTCCCTGGGAAAGTTCGAATATGCTAGTCAACCCAAGGGCCAGAACTATGTTAACCTGCTGATGGATCATATCTACAGTTGTCTGCAGTTTAGGATGCAGGTGGAAGATAGCTATAGCGTCCTTCGTACCATCAAACTGAAGAAGATGGAACTGCGGACGGCCAAGATTAGTGCTACCAAGGCTGTCATCACATTGACCGCCAATACAACAGGTGCTAATCCCCTTGGCAACAATATTTCGTGGTCTACGCCGACAGCATCAACGGGTATGTCCATGACGCTCTTCGAGAGTGAGGAAGGTGAGGCACTACCGTCCGTTGCTGCTGCCACACCGCTGCTGCTCAGCGGCAATATCATGCCGGGCTGCGACGATGCTTTGTCGTTGGTTTGTACTTACGATGTTTACGACAGGAAGGGTAATCTCGTCCGCAAGGATTGCGAGGCGACTAATACATTGCCGAAATCACTGGGTATTTCCAGTTTGAAAGCTGGTGAACGCCAGCCTATCGAACTGACGGTGGCTCCAACATATTTGGGTGTTTTGTCGGATCCCGACCTGAACAATCCGGATATCACGTTCAATTGAATAAGGAAAGATGAATAGGAATAGCGACATATATATAATAAGGTATAAGCATTGGAAGCGTTTGCTGCTGATGTTGACAATGTTCATTGTTCAATGTTCCATGTTCAATGTTTATGCCCAAATCGTCATTGGCGGACACGTCTATGGTGGCGGTAATGCCGGAAACACTGGCGGTAATACCACTGTTACTGTGCATGCTGGCGACCTGGACAGAGTCTTTGGTGGTGCCCGTATGGCAGATGTCAAGGGTAGAGCCTTCGTGAATATCGATGGTGCTCACGCCTCTAACTATATTGTCATTAATCGTCTTTATGGTGGTAACGATATCGCAGGAACCATCGGTAAGTCAACAATACCCCTGCCTACGGAACTGGCACCCCATGCTGCTAACAATAATGTGGACGAGACTTGGAATGCCCTTGTGCTTATTTCCACCAAGACCGTAACAACGGGAGAAGGTGCTACTGCTGTCACCACTGAGGCAGGCGATGCTCAGAAGATATATATTGGCCAACTCTTCGGTGGTGGCGATGGCGAGTATGAATATGGGTCAAAAGAGGTTACTACGAGTGAAGGTGATAAAACAGTCTATTATGCTATGGAGGACGGTGTGGAGGTGGCTACCAGTGAAACGCCACTCACTGTCCCAAATCTTGGCAAGACCTTCGTTGACATTCATGGCGGTTCCATTGTCTATGCCTATGGCGGTGGTAACAATGCTACAATAACAGAGAAAACTGTTATCAGTGTGGATAACCCCAGCAAGGTAGTGAACCATATTTTGGTAAATGACGAGACAGGAGTGGAGGCCGATGCTGCGACTTATGAGGAGGCCTATGGGGTCAATGGGACTAATGAGGTACCAGCCGGTTATAGCGAGTTATTGACTAACGACCGTTTTGAGAACAAGATGGATATCAACACAACCTTCTCTTACCCAGGTAGTGCTGAATACCAGATAGGTCGTCTGTTTGGTGGTAACAACAAGGCTGATATGGCTATTCGTCCTCGATGGAATCTGCAAAGAGGTAGAATCCGTATGCTCTACGGTGGAGGTAACGAAGGACGTATGACCAGTCCTGAAGGTCTGCTGATGGAAGTGAAAGGCGATGGAATGGTGGTTGACAACGTCTATGGCGGTTGTCGTAAGGCAGATGTGCGTCCGCTCAAAGCTGATGGCAGTCCTGTCGCTGATGCTGACATTCAACTTAATCCTAATGATAATCCCAATAATATTCCAGGAGGCTATGCTGCCCGTGTCAGGGTGCTGGCAGGCGATGTCAACAACGTTTATGGCGGTAACGATATCTCAGGAAATGTCTATGGTGGTAACACGGTGGGTATTTTCACCAATATTCATGGCAATGTCTATGGTGGTGGCAACGGCTCGTATGCCTATACCGATAATCCGAAACTGAAGGGTGATCGCAGATGGGGTGACTTCTATTATAGTCCTAAGGATATTCTGGGACTGAGTGGCGATACATTCGACGGTGTGCAATCTGCTGAGGCACTAAATAGTTTCCGTCCCAATGCAGAGAAAGTTTCTATTCTTGTGAGAGGTACACAGGATAAACCGGTATTTGTAGAAGGAGCCCTCTTCGTCGGTGGTAATAGTGCCTCACTGCGTGACCAGTCCAATACCACCAGTACGAATACGCGTCAAACCCATATTAAGATTGGTTCTTATGTAACCATCGACAACGTGTTCCTCGGCAACAACGGCGAGAACATGATTAAATACAATGAGCCTGTCGGTGGTCATGGCGAAGGTGTGTTGCGTACTATGAAGCGTACTGATATAGCTTCTGATGGTTCCAAGTTTAGCTCGATGAATTTGGAGGACGAAGCTGTCTTTGCCAAATACATGGAAGGCTGTGCCATGAAGGTAAAACCTACAGTCGTGTTTGAGAGCATGGCTCAAGGTGATGCCCAAGATTACAAATCTTATACTACCCAGTTTGGCTCGTTCTATTGTGGAGGTAACGTGGGAAGCATAATTGTACCGGGTAAGATAACAGTTGACTTCGAAGATGAAGTGATTATCTACGACAAGGTGGTCGGTGGCTGTAACAATGCCAATGTGCAAGCAGTCACAGGATTTAATGCTCGATACTTAGGCGGTCTGTTGGGTGATCCCGATCCCGCTCCAACAGGTTCGCCTGAAAATGCTATCGGTGACAAATTGGAACTGAACCTGTCAGGTTTGAAGATTCAGCCTAAGCGTTGGAAGGACGAAACTGATAAATCAAAAGGACTGGAGTGGAATACCTATATTGATGACACCCCTGTCCAGATTGCTGATAATGCTCCTATAGGCGAATCTTCTGAGGACGACATGAACCGTAGATTCAAGGGTGGTAATATCTATGGTGGTTGTTATAACTCAGGCCATGTGAACGGCAATGTGGTCATCAACATCAACAGCTCTATTGTTGACCGTAAGGGCGAATTTGCCATCTTCGACCAAGTAGAGCAGAATGAAGGTGAGGCCATTCTTTATGGTCACGACAGCTATAAAATCACAGAGCGTCGCTCGGGTGTACTCCTTGACGAGCAGGGTATGGACGTGTTAGGTAAGGCGCTTAACGTATTTGGTGGTGGTTATGGTGCAGAGTCTGAGATATGGGGTAGTACCACTGTCAATCTTAACAAAGGCTATGTATTCCAGGTCTTTGGTGGTGGTGAGAATGGACCTGTTGGTAAACCGTCCGCTGATGGTAATGGTAACTACACCTATAAATATAAGGTTGATGATGTAGAGCGTGAGAAGAAGTTCACCTACGACCCAAGATATAGCTGTCACGTCAATCTGAAAGGTAGTCAGGAGGGTGTTTACAGGGGTCATGCGGACGATAGTGATGATATGGCAGATACCGAGTTTATCTATGGCGGTTCCTTCGAAGCACCTATCGCCGGCAACACCATCATCAACTTAGGTAACGGACGTATCTTCAACTCATTTGCCGGCAGCTGTAATGCTGACATTTTGGGACATACAGAGACCTACATCGGTCGTCAGAAGAAGGAAGATGGCACATACGAAGATGGCGGCGGTTTCCCATGGATTCGTGACCATGTCTATGGCGGTAACGACCTCGGTGGACAGATTCTTAATAACGAAAGCTTCAAAGATCGTGTCAGCTCTGATTTGCAGGCTAAGCTACATAATCCCGCAAATGCAGAGACTCCTGATGTCACCAATGCCTCTGCCTATATGGAGTATATCCAGGGTCGTGTGGGCTATATCTTTGGCGGTTGCTATGGTGACTATGACTATACTGACGCTCATTATAGCAAATACACCTATTCGGATGGAAAATCGAAGGAAGGCTTCACCAAGCCTCGTTTGGACAATGCTTTCGTGAACTTCCGTCCTAACAACCACACTCGCAATGAATTGGAAAGAATCTTCGGTGCAGGACAAGGAGCTTCGAAAGGTTTTGGTGTGGACAGCATGCAGAATCGCAGCTATATCTTGATAGATATTCCTCAGACCATCACGAAATTCCAGAATGTTGCCGTATTTGGTGCTGGTGCCAACTGCGGTCTGGGTATGGGTGTCGACTCTGTTACTGTAGCTGCCAATCTTGACAAGTACTCAGCTATCATCGACCTCTTCAGAGGCACCGTCAGCAATGTCTATGGTGGTAGTCTCAAGGAAGGTTTTACACGCCGCACCATGCTGAATGTGCCTAGTAGCTCCACCATTAGCGTACAGAGTCTGTTCGGTGGTGCCTATGGCGATGACCCTCTCTATCCATGTGACGTCTACGAGTCACACGTCAACTATCATAGTGCTAATGCCACTGTACGTGGTAATATCTATGGCGGTAACAACAATGCCGACCGTACGCTCTATGCTCAGGTCAACGTAGACGTCCCCGTCTATAATGGACAAACAGACCCCAAGACAGGTTCTAAGTATATGTCAACCGTCTATGGTGCTGGTTTTGGTGAGGACACATGGGCACAGTATACCGAGGTAAACCTGTTGTCCGGCGCACAGGTCTATGAGGTTTATGGTGGCGGCCACAACGGAAAGGTAATCAATCGCAAATCATTGTTGAAATGGGCTAAAGAAGAACCGTCACTCGACCTCAGTATGCCTGGATATAATGAGTGCGGCCTTGAACATAAGACATTGGTTCATTCTACTCGTCTGGGAGGAAAATATCATACGAATGTCCACATCTACGAAGGGGCTACAGTATGGAACTATGCTTACGGTGGCGGTAAGGGTGACTCTAAAAAGGTAGGTCAAGGCATTTTCGGTAGTGGTGATGTTTACGGCAGCACCTATATTGATTTGCTTGGTGGCACGGTTGTCAAGGATCTCTATGCTGCAGGTACTAGTGGAGCCGTGCGTGACAGTTTCCGCGTGACATCTGCTGGTTTTGACTACAAGGGTAAACATATAGAAGGCTTTACCGCCAGTGCAACAGCCTATATAGAAGGTGGTACGGTGCGTAACGTCTATGGCGGTGGCTGGGAAGGTGATGTTGGCTATCATGATAAATCGGTTACTGCTATTACGAACGATATTCTCGGTGAGACCAATGTGGTCATCGGTATCCGCAAGGACCAGGCTTCACTGCCCGATGGCTATGGTTTCCTGAAGGGTGTTCCTGCCATTCAGCGTAATGCCTATGCCGGTGGTGAGGGTGGTAGCATCTTCGGTGAGGCCCATGTGACGGTGAACAACGGTTACATCGGCTATACCTATAATGCGGAAACGAAGGAATATGTAGCCAAGGTCGATGACGAAACCTGGAGTGACCACATCGGTAAGGACCGTTTGTCGGACTGTGGTAACGTTTTCGGCGGTGGTTATGACGATAACAGTAGTGTCGACGAGAGCTTCGTCACCGTCTGGGGTGGTGTCATTCGTAACAGCGTCTTCGGTGGTGGTGAGATTGCTACCATCGGTCGTGGTAAGGTTACTGAGAGTGGCGATGATAATAAGACACGCGTTGTGAGTGCCATCCACAAGTATGGTGGAACGAACATCAAGATCTATAATGGACATGTGAGACGTAATGTCTTCGGTGGCGGTAAGGGTTATAACATCCTTGGTTATGGCGGTATTCATGGTTTCTATACCGACGGTTATGTCTTCGGTCAGACCAAGGTATTCATCCATGGCGGCGAGATAGGTACTGCAGAAGGACTAGCCAGCGGCTATGGTAACGTCTTCGGTGGTGGCGATGTGGGCTTTGTCTATGGTAAAGGCTATCTGACCACAGACGCATCTGCGGCTGATAATAGTACTGGTTCGCCTGGACATATTTATTATAAGGATGGAGATGGTAACTTGACAGAAGACTGTAAGGTGGTGATATCTCCCATGCTTCAGATTAAGGAGAATGGTACACCAGTCGAATTCGGCGGCAAAACCTATGGTCCTTACGACTATGTGCCTACGGAATACTTGAACACCCTGCCTGCCGAAAAGACAGACAGCAGATGGCAGAATCTCTATACGGGTGACCAGTCTGCTGGTGACACGGAAGAACGAGGCGTACATATCCGCAATGCCGTGTTTGCAGGTGGTAACGTGTCGTCAAATAGTGAGAGCTATGCTAATGCCACAACGGTGTTCGGTAATACCACAGCCACATTGTATGATGTTTACCACCACGACTTCATCACCGTAGGTACTGAGCATACTGGTGGACTCTATGGCGGTGGTAACCTGTCGGTGGTGGGTGGTTATCGTGAGTTGAACATCACCAACTATGGTACCGACTACTACGGACTGGACCAGCAGATTACCCTTGAAGAATATCAGAAACTGACTAACCGTGAGCGTGCTTACTTCAAGTTGGAATATCTGTGTCAGCAGGATGTCACCATTGGTAGCAAGAACTATAAGAAAGACGAGCGTATCAGTGAGGACGAGTATAACGCACTGCCTGCTGCATATAAGAGCGAGACCTATTGGATACAGTATGGTTTCTGCTCCATCTATGCCGGTCGTCTGCTGAACACCATCCAGCGTGCCGACTTCTGCGGCGTATTCGGAAGCCGTCTGGTGTTGCAGGGTGCCAAGGACCGTGTGGCTGATGTAGCTGATGCTACGGAATACACCATCAACCGTATCGGTGAGCTGTCGCTGAACCAACAACGCTCGGTGGCTGGCGATACGGAGGAGTCGAAGAAGCTGCATGGCAACTATTTCGGTATCTATAGTGTGGTGAACTATCTGGGTAGTCTCACCAGCGACGTTCTCTTTGACGACAAGCGCAGATACGTCGAGAAAGGTGTCACCCATGAGGATACGAATAGCTATTATGAATGGAAGAGGAGTCACTTGGAGAAGCGCGACCGCAACAATGGTACCTCTTTCAACCAGGTGGCTTTGGCTTCAGGTGTGTTCTTGGAGTTGACTTCTGAGCTGAGTACGCCCAGCAACAAGATTTATGGTGACATTACCGGTATCATTGAACTCGACCTGATCAATGTGAAGAAGGATATCGAGGGTGGTGGTTACGTTTATGCCCGTAATGAGCATGGTGATCGAACCGAACACCTGGAATATAAGAATGTGCTCTTGTCGGAGTATAACATGGAAAAGACCGTTAATGGTGTGGAATGGCGCGATGAGGCTCGAACCCATAAGCGCTATACCTATAGCACGACAGAACTTAATGCTTGGCAGACTTCGGGTAACTTCATCCATAAGTCGAAGCGTATCGTCGATGACTGCTATCCCAACAACGGTATCTATAACGACGGCTATACAAAGTCGCCTGCCCACTATTGGTACATCAAGGGTGAGGTGTATATCTACGACCAGGTGGTATCGGCCTATGCCGGTTCTGCTTCGGCCTACTCGAAGGAGGTTCGTATCCCGCTGACCATTACTGCCGGTTCTAACGGCCGCCTGAAACTGTTGAATGTCCAACCGAGCCTCTATGCATACTATGCTGATGAGTCGCGTAGTGAAAGCAACAAGATTGGTGAGGATGGTGTGAAGGTCGATAATGAGAGTACGACCTACCACCTGAACGATGTCATCTCTTGGTGGGATTGGAACCAACTGTCCGACAACGAGCAGAAGTACTTCGTCAAGGAGACCTTCGTCAATGTCGATACCTGTTATGTAGGTGCTATTGCTGAAGGAAACTTGTATCCGTCAGGAACCTATGTGCTGGAGAACGACCTGTCGGCACATGCTTCTGAGATTGAGCCGAAGACGGCTTATCAGCGATTCATGGAACTCCATCCGAACATCTACGACAAGAATGGAAAGCCGGTAGAGGACTTGAAGACGCTGTTCCATCCGTCGAACAATATCGGTCATGAGACTGGCTATGTGCTGACGCTCGACATGAACAGTCCGAAGGATTGGGATGACTGGTACAGTCCTGTCTATGCCAATGACAACCTTCAGAAGATTAGGAAGGACGAATATAACGATCCTGGTACCGATAAGACGAAGTTCCGTGAGGGTCCGACCTATGCCCTGACCGGTGAGTCCGGACTCTATGGACAGCGCGAATATGGCAAGGGCGAGATAATCTCGAAGGAGGTCTATGATGACTACACGACGACGGTAGGACGTATGCATATCCAGCCTCAGGGTCAGGCCAGTGCCGAGCCGGCTTATGTCGCTCTGGCAGACTACGGTACCACGCAGGCGGGTAATGCCATCTCGCAGACGGAATACAATGCGTTGAGTGACAAGTCGAACTTCGACCCGGCAATGGTTTGTATCAATTCCATCCAGTTGAGTGATGAGGAGTATGTGCTCCTGGGTGAACTCGTTTCTGGCGACAATACCAAACTGACGGCTCTGGCCCAGAAGTACAAGGAGTATAACAACAGTAAGGTCAATGCCGACAAGGTTACCGACGATGAGGCATTGGCTTACATCCATGCAAATCTGTCGAATGCCTACTATATCACCAAGGATGGTCTCTATGGCGGACAGTACTTCGAGGCTGGTGAGAACTACGGCGCCATCAAGTCGTGGTGCTCGCTGACTGATGCCCGCGACAAGTTCAGCTACAACTACGATGCCCTCGACCTGTTGGTTGACCCGCAGTATCGTGGCGAGGGTTATATCGAGGATTCGTACCATAGTCCATACAGCGATGTGAAGTCGGTAGAGTATGAGGCCGTATATGGTGGTACAGGAACATTGACCTACTTTGATAATGACGGCACTCAGCATACTATCAGCAGTGGCGGAAGCATCGACCGCGAACAATATGAGAAGGTACGCAACGACCAGATGCACTACACCCGTATCCAGGTGGCTGCAGGTTCTGACGAGCAGACGGTATATATCGTGAAGGAGAACATCATCAACAACGGTACGCCGTATGCCCAGGGTCAGGACATCAGCGAGAAGGACTACCGCTTGCTGTCGGCTATCAATAAGGATAAGGTAGACATCGTTACCCTGCAAAAGGGTGCGGCAGCCGCTGTCAAGTACTACTGCTATGAGGCTTACCAGCCAATGAGTTCGTTCAATACGGAGATTGGCGTTCCTGGTAAAGCCGGTTCAATCATTTCCGAAACGGTCTTCAACACCAAGATACCGAACGATCAGAAGTACTTCTCTATCCAAGGTAGTGAGCCTACGGAGACGACGACGTTGTATGTCTCTCGTGAGTCGAATGCCAAGGATGTGACGTCTGAGAAGGTCATCAGCGTTGTCTATCAGTACACCTATTATGAGGCCGACGACGAGGGTGAGGGTGTCAGCCTTGTCAATGAGTTGCATGTCCTGAATATCCACCTGCAGTTGGAGAGCGGTGCTCCTGAGATTGGTCTCTTGAACGCACCTCCTGCTGTGCTGCCTGGTAATTCGGTGGGTCTGAAGGCTCCGACGGTTAATCCTGGTCTTTACGAAGTCCTGACCAGTGGCTGGGAGATGTTCTTCTCGGAGGAGGATGCCCAGCTCCACCGCAATGGTGTTCCGTTCACCAATAACGGTACGCCGCTCTACTGGTATCAGAACCAGAAGGTATTCCTGGCCTTCTACTCGAAGACCTATCTGGGTAAGACCTATTCGAACTACGTGCCGTTGACTGTGGCCAACTATCACGACCTCGATGCCATCATGAAGGATAAGGAGCACCACCTGTATGTGGATCATCCCGATGTGGATCGCAACTCGAAGATATATATCGACAACCGCGACTGTGAGAGCGATCCGTCGAAGAGTGAGCTCGACCTGTTGAAGGACTTCTTCGAACTCTCGATGCTCAGCGGTCCTGCTCCTGCGGGCAGTGCGCTCGACGGTCATGCCAACCTCAATCCGCGTGTGGCTGGCGGTTCTCACCTTGAGTTCATCCTCAATAGCAATGTCAGTCCGAAGGCTTATACGGACTGGACGCCTATCGGCGATGCTTCCCGCTGCTTCTCCGGTAACCTCCATGGTGACGGATATACCATCAGCGGTCTGAATAATTCGTTGTTCGGCAACCTCTGCGGTGCCGTCTATAACCTTGGTGTGACGGGTTCGTTCACGTCGGCAGGTATTGTCGATACAGGTGATGGTTATGTGGAGAACTGTTGGATTAATACGACAGCGGAGAACGTTAACAATGTCAAGGCCGTCTTCGGCAAGCCGACACGAGGCAGTGGCACTCAGATTGTTAACTGCTACTATCCCGAGACCAAGAACTACAACAAGACTAACATCGGACGCGGCCTTGCTACCCCGATGACAGAGCAGGAGTTCTATAATGGTACGGTGGCCTACGACCTGAACGGCTTCTACCTCAACAAGCGCTACTATGACAATAGTGCGTTCGACGGTTCACCCGTCGAATACAACTACCTCAAGCTGAAGTCCGATGGTACGCTGGAGGAGGAGATGTCCGTAGGTAAGTATCCGTCGTCGTATGCCTTCTATCCGCTCGACGAGAAGAAGGTCGATGAGAAGAAGGGTGTTCAGTACGGCTATGTGGAGGACCGCTATGTCGACGGTGACTTCATCTATCGCGGCGGTACGGTGCCTGAGTCCTATGACGAACGTATGCGTGTGGTTCACGACGGCACATCGGCATCGGTGGTCTATAGTCCTATCTGGCCCGACGACTACCTCTACTTCGGTCAGTTGCTGACCTACGACTACAACACGTCGCTGCCGCACGAGCCGCTGCCTGCAGCTATCGCGAAGGACGGTGGCCGCGTGGTCAACAGCAGTCAGAGCAACCGAGTCTATCGTGCTCCGGCATACTTCCGCAGCAGCAAGCAGGATGTGGCACACTTCAACAATATTGCCTACCTCGTTGCCAACTCGAAGCCGGCGTCGATCTCGTCGACAGATGTGAAGGAGGCTTATCCGAATATGACGGCCATCGACTTTGCAGGTCATAACGACTCGCAGTATAAGCTCGGCCTCAATGGTGACTTCTTCTATCAGCCGTTGCTCGACATTGATGATAATCTGTTGGATATCGTCAACGAGGGTGAGACGCAGAACCTGCTCGTTTATGCACCGTCGGCTGAGAACGCCCCGAAGACACATAGCGTGCTGTCGACCTACTTCCTCGAACCGGCATACGCCAGCTATTATGTCGATGACAACACCCGTACGGTGAAGGAGGCTCCTATGGCATCCGTCCATGGCCACCTCATACAGAGCGACCTGACAGCCAACTGCGACCATCTGCTTGTCGACAAGCAGGACTTCAATGCGCCGATAGCCTACACCTTCGACGCTGCTCACCGCATGTGGCACCAGCGCAAGCCCGACCGTTATGTCGATACCAGCAAGGGTTGGGAGTCTGTCTCGCTGCCGTTCACTGCCGAATTGGTTACTACCCACCAGAAGGGTGAGATAACCCACTTCTACAGTGGTAGTAGGTCGATAGACCCGAATTCGGAGACGAAGATCGGTCACGAATACTGGTTGCGTGAGCTCACGGGTCTGAGCACCGATGGCGGTGGTGAGGCTACGGGCTTCTTCAACTATCCTGACGCTACGGGTAAGGAGGCTAAGACGGCCACCAACACCTTCCTTTGGGACTACTATTACAGCAATAACGACCAGAAGGATGCCAACAGTGACGCCTACCAGCAGTTCTACCGTACGGCTCGTGCTTATGCGAACTATCCGTACGTACAGCAGGGCAAGCCTTACCTCGTCGGATTCCCGGGCGTGACATACTATGAGTTCGACCTCAGCGGTAACTTCAGGGCCAAGAATACGGCAGCTCCGGTGCCCGTTCGCCTCGATCAGCAGGTCATCACCTTCGCTGCGAAGACCGGTGAGACGGTGAATGTCACCGACCACGAACTGCAAGAGGGTGCTGTAGGTCCGTACAAGGGCTACTACTTCAAGCCGAACTATCTGAATATCGAGGCACCTGTGAACAGCTATATCATGGCTGCCGACGGTAGTAAGTATGATAAGGTGACGGAGACCACTGCCGACCGCAAGTTGTCTGCATTCCGCGCCTACTTCTCGGCTGACAAGGCCCTCACGCGTGCCATTAAGTTCAGCAGCATCGGTTCGCAGTTAGGCGGTGACGACGATGCCGACCGTGCAACAGAGGGTGTCAACATCTCTGCTAAGCAGCACAAGGTCGTTGTGACATCCGGTCTGAGCACCACGGCAGATGTCCGCATCTTCAATGTCGGCGGTCTCTGCGTGGCTACGTTCAACATCGAACCTGGCGAGACCATCGAGACTCCGATCTACAGCGAAGGTGTCTATATGGTTCACGTCGACGGTGCCCGCTTCAGAAAGAAGTTGATGGTTAAGTGAGAGCAGTGAAAGCTCGCTTACACTGCCGAACGAGAATCAACTCGACACGTAGTGTCAAGTTGATGGTTAAGTAAAGGCGCAGTGAAAGCTCGCTTACACTGCCGAACGGGAATCAACTCGACACGCAGTGTCAAGTTTATGGTTAAGTAAAGGCGCAATGAAAGCTTATATAAAAGGAAGACCCACGCTGGGTCTTCCTTTTTTTTTGCTCTGCACCCTCTAACCCCTCACCTCTAACTCCTCACCTCTCACCTCTCACCCCTCACCTTTCACCCCTCACCTCTTACTTCTTACATCATACATCTTACCTCTTACATCGATGTGATTATAAAATTTTCATTCCTAAAAATTTTGCATTTTACTATTCATCTATTCATCTTTTATCATAACTTTTTAATAATCAAATAATTATACAATGAATAGTGCCCATTAACTATTCATCCACTATTCATTCTTAACCACTCAAAAACCTCCTTTCATGGTTTAAGATGTTAGTTTTAGTCTGAAAATCAGCAAGTTACTCTATCACATCTTTTTGCGTAACACTTTGTAACTATGCCCGTGACAATGTGTCACCGCCTTTGTGACAAAGTGTTACCAATGTTATTACGATATTGAAACACGCCAAATTTTACTACCAAAAACTTTTACAATTGCCAAAAAGCCTCCAAATAATGAATAGTCAAACCACCATTCATAGGCACTATTCATTATCTAACCGCCAAAGAACCAATATGATAGAGCAAATAATGAATAGATGAATAGTGTTTTGTCTTTTCTTGAGATTTTTTTTAAATCTTGCTTTCTCTAACATCCCTGGGGTTCTCTGAGCTAAAGGACAGGGTGTAGCGTTGCCGCGGGCCAAATGGGTATTGTCTTAACTCCATAACTCCTTTAACTCCTTAACTCCTACAACTTGAGAAAGTTTAATTATATAAAAGAACCCCCGCGCGCGAATTTTGTATTAAAATATTTGGCGGTTTCGAAAAAAAACCTTAACTTTGCACACAAAATGTATTGAAATTAGGAAGACGGAACGAAAATGACTCAGGCCCTAACATACCACAATATGCATCGTCGCATGGTGACTCACAACTATGCACTGCCAGGTATCTACCACATCACATTGCATGTGGCAGAGGGTACAGGTCGTCAACCTTTAGGACAAGTGGAAGGCTCGCTGGAAAAGCCTGATAACACGCTTGAGGGGCCGCATGTCATCCTGACACCGATAGGGGAAATGGTACGTGAGGAGCTGCTTACCAGCATTACCGCACATTATTCGATGGCTGTCATCGACTCTTTTGTCATTATGCCCGAACACTTGCATGCGCTGATCATTGTGAAGGAGCCAATAGTCAGCCGTAGCGGTCGTCCTACCCATCTTGGGCAGGTGATTGCCGGTTTTAAGAAAGGCTGCAATCGTCGCTACTGGGCCATGACCGAACAAGGCATTCCAACGGGGAAACCGTTGGCCACCCTCGCTGCCCCCATTCCTGCTGCCCCCGTATCTGGCGGTTCTGCCGCTGCTGCTCCGGTTCTGCCGCTGCTACCCCCATTCCTGCTGCCCCCGTATCTGGCGGTTCTGCCGCTGCTGCTCCCGTATCTGGCGGTTCTCCCGCTGCCGTCCGGGTGTCTGACGGTTCACCCGTCAGAAAACGCGTTCCTTCTAATGGCACCACCGGCCGCCGCCCCCTCTTTGCCGGCGGCTATTGCGACGTGATGCCCATTACAGCAGAACAACTGAGCACGCAGCGCGCCTATATCAATGGCAATCCGCGCAGCCGCCTGCTGCGCACCAGCCAGCGTGCTACGCTGATGCCCTGCCGTGGTGCTTATGTTTCTGCCCTGACACCAGCAGCCCTTCGTGGCTACCTGCAGCGCGTATGCCTGCCGCAGCACGCCACACCGGCAGCTCTTGCTGAAATCGAGTGCCGCCTGCTCCTCGCCTCCAGCATGCCCAGCGCCTCTTCCGCCTCCAGCATGCCCAGCGGTTCAGCCGCCGGGATAAGCTCTCCCTTCATAGCTCTTGATTCCTACGGCGACCGCCAGCTGTTGAACAGCCGCCTGTTGCCCGTAGTATGCCATTATCGGGACAAAGCCCATTTTGATAATCAAAAGGCGCGCTGCCTTGAAGAGGCTGCCAATGGTGCCGTCCTGGTATCACCCCGTATTGCCCCCGGCGAACAGGAAATCATGAATGAAGCCGTGAATCACGGTTTCCCCGTGATTACTATTGCTGACAACGGCTTCCCCGAGCGCTACCACCCATCAACGGAGCGCATCGACCGCTGTGCGCAAGGCAAGTTGCTGATCGTCACTCCGTGGCAGTATCAATACCGTGGCAAAAACGAACAGCTCACCATCCCCTTCTGTAAGGCGATGAACTGTGTAGCCCAGGCCCTTTGCCGCCAAAAGGATGATTGGTGGAAGAGTGTGATTAGCGGTTCCCCCACTGGTAATTACGAGCAATAAAATAACGATTGAACAAATAGACACAAGATATGACACGAAAGATGATGATGATAAAGAAAACCCTGTTGATGGTGCTGATGATGACCTTCGGTACCACCGTGTCGTGGGGCCAGGACTATTCGGGAACGTATTATATTGCCAGTGATGCTATTGACAAAACTACTAATTTGCCCACCTACGATGCAAACACGCCAGCTAACAATTACTACCTGTGTCCTACGGAAGGATGGTGTTATTACGAAGGTAATAATGGCTATACTGGTACCCAGAATGACAAGCCGTTTCTTACTACGTATAAATGGAGGGATGGAGTCAATGACAACAAAGTTACTTGGATTATTGAGAAGTGTCCGAATTCAAACTACTCGAACTACTACTACTTCAAACAGCACATAGAAGGCGACAGATATAAATATATGCTGCTTAATGGTCAGATAGATGGTGCAGGCGAGAACCGTTTGCGAGTCCATCTTGAGGAACATGAAGAAGATACTAACAGTCCCACCTTGAATGCGTTATTTTCCATTTCCCTAGCTTCTTCTCCCGCTAATGCGAAGTCTGTTATTATTACGCCAAAAAATACTGAGAATGAGGGTGGTAAGGTTAAATATTTGGTTGTTAATGGCGGCAACGCCAATGCTTTAACTGGTCAAAAAGGAAAAGATGGAGGTCCAGGAACATCAAATGAAAAGTATAAATGGACATTGGGTATTATTGGTCTTTATTATAATGATCCTAATATGGATGTTAATGCACCTTTTTATCTTGAAATACCGGCACCAGCTTTTAATCTCAACAATGATAATAAGGTTGAGATAACTGCTTTAGGTGATGCTGATATCTATTATACTACAGATGGAACAGATCCTCAAGTACCAGCAGCAAGTGCAGACCCTACAGGTACTACTTCGAAGTATAGCTCACCTATTTCTTTGGTAAATGATCAAATAATGGTTAAGGCAATTGCTACGAATAAAGACCATCATGTTATTAGTTCTACTGTTGCCACCTATGTTTATAATCCGGATATTACATGGTCAGAAACGAGTTTCGTATATGACGGTACGGAACATGTTCCTACAGTTACAAGTGTTAAGGTTGGCGAGAATGTGGTGCCGGAGGCAGAATATTCTATTAGTTGTACTAATAAGATAAATGCAGGAACGGCAACATTAACTTTGACGGATGCGGTAAAAAATAATGATTATTATGTCAGTGGCTCTACGACTTTCACTATCGACCAACGTACGGCTACTCTGACTTGGACAGATACAAGCTTACCTTATAATAAAACACAGCAGAAGCCTACAGCTACGGTGGGTAATCTTGTGACGGGTGATGAATGCACTGTTACGGTAACGGTTCCTGAAGGTGATGGAATAAATGTGGGCGAAGGATATATTGCAACAGCTACAGCCTTGTCAAATGCAAACTATACACTTCCAGCAGTAACGACCCAGACTTTTAATATCGTTAAGAAGGATATAACCATTAGTGGCATTACCGCTGAAAATAAAATGTATGACAAGACTACAACTGCTACGTTGGTTTATACCAATGTGACTTATGATGGACTCATTAATGGTGATGCCTTAACGATAACTGCTACTGGTGCTTTTGAGGATGCTAATGCAGGAACAGAAAAAACGGTAAACATTTCAGGACTTACTCTTGGTGGTACAAGCATTGATAATTACAAGTTAGCAGAAACAGAACAACAGACAACAGCAACAGCTGATATCACGAAGAAAGACGTTACGGTAACAAGTGGTATAACTGCTGAGAATAAGGTCTATGACGGAACAACGAATGCTACCTTCGTTTGCAGTTCGGCTGTAATTACAGGTCTTTTAGAGGGCGATAACCTAGAGGTTACTTCTGCTACAGGTACGTTTGATACTAAGGATGTTGGCGAAGGAAAGACCGTCACGATTACCGGCTTCACCATGGGTGGAACAAGTGGAGACAACTATAAAGCTGCAGATACAGGAAACCAGGAATCATCAACAGCTAATATCACACAATTGGAAGCAGTATTGGCTTGGAGTAACGACGCATTGACTTATAATACTACGGCTCAAGTACCTACGGCAACAGTTTCGAATGCTGCAGAAGGTGATAATGTTACAGTAACAGTTACTGGTGAACAAACTAATGCAGGTGAGAACTATACGGCAACAGTTACAGCCCTGTCGGATACGAACTATAAGCTTCCCACGGAGGGATTAACCCACAGCTTTACTATTGCTCCAGCTGAATTGACTGTTACTGCTAATGCTCAAACAAAGGTTTATGGTGATAATGACCCGACGTTGACATATGCAGCAACAGGTTTCCAAGGTTCGGAAACAACAAACATTATGACGGGTGCCTTGGCTCGTGCAGAGGGAAATAATGTTGGTGAGTATGACATTACTCAAGGAACACTGGCAGCGCCAAACTATACGATAGCATTTACTGGCGCTAAGCTAACGATTACTGTCGCTTCGATAACCATCACTGCTGATAACAATTCGAAAAATTATGGAGAAAGTGATCCTGTCTTAACCTTTACAGTTGATGCATTGAAGTATTCAGATACAAAGGAAACGGTTTTCACGGGTAGTTTGGCTCGTGAAGAAGGTGAAGAAATTGGAACATATGCAATTAATCAAGGAGATCTTGCCATAAAGGAAGGTAACAATAACTATACTATCTCATCGTTTACGCCAGGTACGTTTACTATTATTGGTGAAGCACTTTCTTTAACAGTTAACTTGGATGACTGGGTATATGGTAGTCCTAAAAATCCATCTGTTTCAGGAAATGCGGGTGGGGGTAAAGTTACTTATACCTACAAATATCAGAGTCAAGGGGATGACAAGTATACGACAACAAAGCCCAAAGCTCAGGGAAACTATACAGTAAGAGCTCAGGTTCCAGCAACTGGTAGTTATGAGGCTGCAACGGCTACTAAGAATTTCAAAATAACCAAACTTGCATTAAAGATAACTGCTGATTCACAGCAGAAGGATTATCTGGATAATGATCCAGAACTGACCTATACGGCAAACTTGAAATATGATGATAAACTGGAAGATGTGGTAGAGTGTGAACTTGAACGAGCCGCAGGGGAGACAGTGGGTGAATATGCTATCACCATCAAAGATGGGACAACTCCAACGCTTAAGTCAAACAATTATTCATACAACACTTCAACAGGATATACAGGCGCCAAACTGACGATTACTGCCAAGAACATAGGCAATGGAGGAACCCCTGCTCTTGGTATTACCATCTCAGCGAAGAAAAATGGCGCAAATTGGACGGTCGATGTATATAATGGAAATAATAAGTTTGATGCAGCATCTGACTTCGATTATACACCCCCAACCGGTTCTGATACTGACGGATATACCATTACCGTTACGGGTAAAGGAAATAACTGTTATGGCTCTGCAACATCTACCTATAACAACTTCAACTTCCCCATGGTTGCATCACCTACAGAAAAGGCTGCTCCGTATTATGTAGCAGACAAGAACTTTAAGACGTCGGCAGATGTGGTGCCCTGTATTGTCAGTCAGGTTAATCCTTCGGTGGGCACCATTTCCATTATACCTATCAGTTATGTTCCTAAGGGTGTTCCTGTTTTGCTGTTGGCTAAGAACGAGGTCACAGGCTTGATGTCTTCACCCTTGAGTGAAGGAGAAAGCAGCATATCAGAGTCGTTGTTGAATAGCAATAAGTTGATGTACAATGTAACGGAAGCGGTTACAGTGCATGAAGCAGAGGCTTATATGTATTATTTGAATGAATTCGTGCTCACATTGGCAGGAACAATTAAGGCTCAGAATTATTATATTTACAATCCCAACTATACTGATGAGGGTAGCTCAACTTCAAGTAGTCTTGCTCCAACACTTACCTTGAGTGTCTTAAATGGTAGTGGTACAACGGGAATTATGGAACTAAACTATGATAAGGCGAAAGAGGACACCAGTGACAGATGGTATTCGCTGGATGGGCGACGTCTCAATAGCAAACCAACCCAAAAGGGTATCTATATTAAGAATGGTAAGAAGACGGTAGTAAAATAAGAAAATACTGGATATGAACAATATATTGCAAGAAATGAAGCATTCAATAAAAGTAGTCTTTTTGTTATTGACATTCTTGGTGGTTAGCGTAGGTAATGCCTGGGCTGACGGTGTGAAAGTAATAGTGAACCCTGTGTTGCCTAATGCCAATGCAGGTACGGTTACATATATCATCTCAGAGCGCCATGTTACTCTAACTGTTTCTCCAGCTGATGAATATAAAATTAGGAAGTCGCTGATTTCCGTTGAGAAGATGGTAGATCCTAATAAGAGCTCTGCTCCACAACGTGTTGGAGGGGTCGGACATTTTGAGCTCACAGGAACAGACGATTGGGTTACTGGATCGACCAATTATACCTTTGATATTCCAGCAGAGTATGATGGTGCTTATGTTACGGCAACATTCGCCCCAAACTCGCCTAATGTGATAACCAGTCTCAGCGAAATTCTAAACACTACAGAAGGCTTGGCTCAAACCTATGAATTGGGTGCAGATATTGATGCATCTGGTTTCGCAGGCCTAGGAGAGTTTAAGGGAACACTTGATGGTAAAGGCTTCACTATTTACAATCTCTCGAAACCATTGTTTTCATCAACCAATGGAGCCATTATCCGTAATTTGAATTTAAAGGGTGTAAGTATATCGGGGACGGGACCTGTTGGTGCAATAACTGGAACTGCTGCAGGGTATACTCGTATTTATAACTGTGGCATTCTGCCTATCGATAATAAAAAAGATTCCCCAAGCCATTCGAGCCTTTCAAGTACTGGCGGAATTAACAGCTATTGTGGTGGTTTAGTAGGATGGCTGAAAGATGACTCTCGTGTTATCAATTGTTTCAGCTATGCCAACATCGAAGGAGGTACATATGTGGCTGGTATCGTGGGATATAATGACTACGCGTCAACCGCTGCAGTTTCTAATGGAAAATATACTAAGCTTAAGACGGCAGTGGTTAACTGTATGTTCTATGGAAATATCACTGGCGGTACGAACTGTTATCCCGTATATGGTGGTCAGCTAATTACCAATGCTGCAGCAACAGGTATCAGTAGCTACAACTATTACAGTAGTAATTCCACCTTCAATACCACTTCTGGAGAGCCTACTGCCTACAATTGCTCTTTCCCTGCCGAGGAGCGCTATCTCACTCAGGTTGAGTTCCACCGCAGTCTGCTTAACAGCAACCGTGAGCTCTGCGGTTGGTGGGTAGGTTCTGACGTAGCGCCGAGCACAATGAGCACTACCGATGTGCAGGCTATTCCTAAGGATGCCTCACTGATGTATAAATGGGTGGTTGATCCAAACATTGCTCCATATCCGATATTGAAACCCTTCGGCAAATATGCTTCTGTCATCAATGGCAACACGGGTACTCCTTGGGTTAATCGCGCTACTGCTAATCCATATGAAGGCAAACAACTTGGAACCTTGACAGTCAAAATTAAGTCGGGTATCCACTCGTCTGCTGCAGACAGGACACTATACATCCCCATCACCGATATAGACACCTTACACTACGACTTTGGCTACCGCAAGGTACAACTGCCCTATTTTAACACTGTATTTGGAAACCCCAATGGTGCCAACTGGGATGCTAAATATGCCGGTAACTATAAAGATTATGTTGTGACAGGCTGGAAAGTGACTGGCGTAGTAACAGACGGAACTGTCGAGACCTACAATGAATTTGTTGCCAATTGGGAAACCGGTTATAACTTTGCCGATCGTAAATGTATTGACAAGGATATTTACTCAAGTACTAATCCTCGTGTCTTTGCACAAGGTGGTAACTATTATGTTCCAGATGGAGTCACAGAGATTACCATCGAAGCCTATTGGGGCAAAGCAATTTATGTTAGGAACGCTGAGGCCAGTTACGACCGTGTCAATATTACCCAAGGTGCAGCTTCCCCCAATAACTACTACGGCAACGGTTCCCATTTTGCCCCTGCCGGTACTCGTGACAACAACGTCAACGGAGCTACTATTCAAACCGCCTCGACAAAAGGCAGTATAAGAGATGCGCTGACCGCAGCAAACATTGATGCGAAGAAGACCGTCTATGACTATGCCCTCGTGCTGGTGGGTAACATACAGGAGGCAGTAGGCAAGAACGATGTTGTCCATGCCACCGATGCCACACGTGGTTTTACCATTATGAGTGTCGACCTTGACTTTGACGAGGAACCCGACTATTGCCTCGAATGGCAACTCGGCCAGAATATGACACGTCAAGTTATCGCCCCCATACGTTTCGACTTCCTGCCCGTTGTTGAACTGGGTATCGCGGGTAAACGACATAACTCAACTAATTTCTACTCCCTTGGCTGCTACCGTTCCAAAGGACATTTCGAGGTTACTGAAACAGCTTTTATCCACTTCGGGCAGTTTGAGTTTGAGCTTGGAACACGTGACGAAGGTCCTATCATTCTCAACGGTGGTATCTATGATCAGTACTGTCGTGGCCGTAATGGTGAAACATCTCAAAATATTAACTACGTCATCCTTGGCGGCCATGTTGTGATGCCTTCATTCACCCCGGGTGCCCATGTCAATAGCGGTACTCCGTACAAGACGCGCCACTGTGCTGTCAATGCACTTGGCGGCGACTTTACCAGTTTCTATCTCACTGGAGGCTACAACGAGGGTGTTGAACCCTATAACGACAATCCCCACTGCTATATTGATGGTGGCCGTTTTGGCACTGTGGCTGCGGCCTATAAGGAAGGTATTGCGGGCAATGTATACTGGCGTATCAACCACGCTCTTATCGACGAGTTTTACGGTGGTGGTGTCATGTCACAAAAAGATGGTACCAATTACAAGATTGTAAAAGGTGATATTGATGTGGTCATCGACAATAGTGTTGTGGGCAAATACTGTGGTGGTCCTAAGTTCGGTGATATGATGCCGGGTAAGACCGTTACCACTAGTGCCACAGGCACCATCTTTAATCAATACTTCGGTGCAGGCAACGGTGGCACCAACTACGTGCAGTACAAAACCACCGATGGTACGGGTGATCCTGTCAGTGATTGGTCTAGTACTATCAATAGTTGGTATCACCCAAAACAATACAGAAATACTGCTCAAGGTTATGAAGCCGACTATGACATTGAGGTAATCAACTATTCTACAGGTGATGGCACTGGTAAGGTGGTTAACCGTAGCTACTACTATTCTGCCCAATTTGCCACCACCAACACTGGCGACGTTACAAGTACGTTGACTGACTGCACAATTAATACCAATTTCTATGGTGGTGGATTCCTTGGTGGTGTAAAAGGTAATGTCACCTCTACCCTTGACAATTGCACCGTCGCAGGTTCTGTTTTTGGAGCAGGTTATTCAGCTTCGGCAGGCACAGTTTCTATCAGTAACAAGGATAAGGTTCCACCTGTGCCCAATGTCTATACTGGCTTAATCAAGCCTCAGAAAGATGGCACCTCCACTAAGTATTACTGGACTCACGAAACGACTTTTGGCTCAACTGAACTTAGTACTTCATCACCGGCAATATTAAACCCCAATGGTGACGGGAAGAACTATTTCTACACAGAGATTCCCCTTAACAATTTGGGAACTGTCACAGGTAATATCACTCTCAATATTAATGGTACAACCACTGTAGGCAAGAGCGTCTATGGTGGTGGAGAGGAATCTGTTGTTGAGGAAAATACAACTGTAACAATCAATAGCGGTACAATTGGTGCTCAGGGTCAAGGTGGCGTTGAGTATGGTAATGTCTATGGTGGCGGAAAGGGTAAATCTGATAATGTTACCGCCGGACTGGTTAAGGGTAACACCAATGTTACGATTAATCAGGCTGCTAACCAAACAACCAGAGTTTATCACAATGTCTATGGAGGTGGTGCCTATGGCTCGGTGGGTACATTTGCCTATGATGCAAATAATGTTATTACTGGTCATACTGCTAACACAGGTAAGACCAATGTCACCATCACAGGCGGAACCATTGGCTGGAATGGTAATGAAAATGGTATGGTCTTCGGATCATCACGAGGTGACGTGGGTGCTCCAGGAAGTATTGAGGACAAATTGGCTTGGGTATATGATACCGAGATAAAGATAGGTACAGAAGGCTCTGGCTCTGTTTTTACTACTCCCGTGATTAAAGGTTCTGTCTATGGTGGTGGTGAGAATGGTCATAACTATCACGATGCGGAGGTCAATATCTATAGTGGAACGATAGGTGTTCCTACAGGTGAGACTATTATAGATAATAATGGTACGCCTGATGATGATACTGATGACGTATCATATTCTGGTGCACAATATCCCTATCGTGGCAACGTCTATGGAGGTGGCTGCGGTACGGATAAGTATTACTCCGGCACAATACCTGACGGTCATACAGCTACTGATGGTAAAGGCGACACATATAATCCCAAGGCTGGTATAGTGCAAGGTACGGCTGCAGTGAACATCAGTGGTGGTTATGTGGTTCACAATGTGTATGGTGCTGGAGCGATGGGCTCGGTGGGCGGTGGAACGACTACCGATGCAGGCAAGACTACTATAAATGTCACTGGCGGTCGCATAGGTTATGATGGTACTAACAACGATGGTAATGTATTTGGTGCTGCACGTGGAGACCTTTCTGCAACAGGTGACCTTGCACAGGTGCGTGAGACAGAGGTAATCATCAGTTACACGACGACACCTGCTGCTGACAATACTGAAAAGACAGTTCAGCTTATCACAGGTTCTGTCTTCGGTGGTGGTGAGGCTGGTACTGTTAAGGAGAGTGTTGCTGTTAACATGACAGGTGGTCTGATCCTTAAAGATATTTATGGCGGCGGTGCTTTGGCTGATACCCAGACAAGTAACTGGGACGCTTCTGCAAATAGTGGTGCTGGTTACTGGGCCACAGGAAAGTCTTCTGCAAGTGCGACAACAACCGTCCTTTTGACAGGCGGACGTGTCGTTGAAGAGGTCTATGGTGGTGGACTTGGAGAAGACGGTAAGCCTGCATACGTCTGGGGAGACGTGCTGGTAGAACTGAATAATAACAATAGCGATAGCGATGTTGATGCAACCAAACCAGGTTGTGCTGTGGGTCAGATATTTGGCTGTAATAATGTCAATGGTACGCCGAAGGGTGATGTGACGGTACATGTCTATGGTACACAGAATAAGGATGCCTCGAAAACGACTATTGGAGCAAAGTTCTCGTTGGATAAAATTGATCTGGAAAAGGGCAATAATGAAACCAATGCAGAATATTTGTCAAGACTAAAAACGTATCTCGCAGGTAGAATTGATTTGGCAAAAGCATTAAGTATTGCAACGGCGACATATCAGGATACGTATGATAATTCTTCAGATGCTAGTGCAGTTAAAACGGCCATCAATGGTATCAATGAAGAAATTAATGATAAGGGTTCAGCAACAATCAATGCCTTAAGATATGACGTAAAGGCAGTATACGGTGGAGGTAATCAGGCTATTTATGATCCAGTAACAACGTGGAATGGAACGGCAGGATCCAAAACTCAGGTCATTATCGATGGTTGCTCAGCAACAAGTATTGAGACCGTTTATGGCGGTGGTAATGCTGCTGCTGTGCCCGAGACGAATGTGACGGTTAATGCCACTTACGAAATCGGAAATGTCTTTGGTGGCGGTAATGGTAAGGACGATATTGCGCCAGGAATTGCAAATCCTGGTGCTGATGTGGGTACGAAAGATCATGGCGCTTCTACTGCTAATAATTATGGTACAGGAAATGCTAATACCGTTTTGAAGGGTGGCCTGATCCATGAGGCTTATGGTGGTAGTAACCAAATGGGTAAAATTGTTGGTAAGGTAAACATCAATACGGCTCCTTTGGAAGGAGGCTGTGACTTATGTGTTGATAAGTTGGTTGGTGCCGGTAAAAATGCTGATGTCGATGGTGACTTAATCATGATCTTAGGCTGTAAACCAACGACGAAGACTCCTTTGGTTTTTGCTGGTGCTGATAATGCCGATGTAAATGGTAATGTGGAACTGACCATTACCAGTGGAACCTTTGGGCAGGTGTTTGGTGGTAACAACCTGGGTGGTGCCATCAAGGGACATATCATTCTGAACATCGAGGAGACGGGTTGTAATCCTATCGTTATTGATGAGCTTTATCTGGGTGGTAACCAGGCAGCCTATTCAAGATATGGTTATTATGAAGATACCTCGGACAACAATAAGGTGAAGCCTAGAACGGCCGAGATGCATGCTATAACGGATCCAACTGCTACAGGATACGTGACTCCTTTGACTAATCCTTCCAATACAGATGGCAAACATCCATTCCCATACGCTGAGCCTGTACTGAACGTCATCTCTTGTACCAGCATTGGCAAGGTGTTTGGTGGCGGTCTGGGTGAAGGTGCTGTTATGCACGCAAATCCGATGGTGAATATTAATATGATTAAGGGAACTCCAAATGGAGTGGAATCCTCCAATCTAGGTACTATCGGCGATGTCTTTGGTGGTGGTAATGCTGCTGCTGTCATGGGTAATACGACGGTTAACATCGGTACGGAAACAACAGTAACCTTGACATCAATAGAAGATGATTCAAATACTACAGAGGTAAACGAATCACTTAAAACTGTCTTGGGTGCCAACATCACGGGTAACGTCTTTGGTGGTGGTAATGAAGCAAAAGTGAGTGGTAATACCTATGTGAATATCTGCGGTACTCAAAATCCTGATTCGAATTCAGAAAACGGATACACCGATACCTTTGTGGACCATTCCGAAACAGAAGGCTTCGCTATCTCTATTGGTAATAGTGTCTATGGCGGCGGTAATAAGGCTGACGTGGAAGGCAATACCTTTGTGACAATGGCTGATGGTTATGTCTTTAATGGTATCTTTGGCGGCGGTCTCGCTGGTTCGGTGGGAATGTTTGAGAGAGATAAAACTGTAACGCTCTTTGGTCATACGCCCAATCACGAAGGCTGTATTGGCAAGCCCACAGCATGCACATCGGGCGGCACATGTTATGTTGTTGTCAGCGGTGGTCGGATTGGTCCGGACGAGGTGGCAACAGAGAATATGGGTATGAAAAGGCCTAAAGCGGACGGTGGTCCTGTCCCGCAAGGTTGGGTATGGGGTGCCGGTTGTGGCATCGTGGAGGATCCGGCGACTAACCCAGATACACACTTCAAGGCATACGTTAATAACACCGATGTGACCATCAAGGGCAATGCCTTTATTCTGGAGTCTATCATAGGCGGTGGTGAGTTCGGACGTGTGTTTGGCAACACGCTTGTGAAGATTAAAGGCGGTCAGATTGGCGCTGGTTATAAGGTGCTTGATGGCAACGGCAAGCCCAAAGCATATACTGAGGCACAATGGACTGCGGCAGAGACGGCACTCCGAGCAGGCAATGCTACTAATCTTGAAGCAGCAGCTTTGACCCCATGTTCGCACTTTGATTTTGGAGAAGATACAAATGGTGATAACAAAAAAGACAGGTTCTTGTCTTACGACCCATATTATGACGATTATAATTCTCCTGCAAAATTCTCCCCTGCCAGCACAGCAAGTCCTTCTGATGGTAAGACGTGGATAGGCTGCGTGTTCGCAGGTGGCTCTGGCTACATGCCGTATAAGAACACCAGCGGCTATGACTGGATACCTTCGGCAGGTTGGGTGGAAGGTAATACCGAATTACGTATTTCCGGCGGTCATATCCTGACCAACGTCTATGGTGGTAACGAATATACCAGCGTAGGCACTGAGGGCAAAGCTAATACAGGAAAATGTACTGTGAAGATGACGGGCGGTACCATCGGTGTGCCGCGTACCAAGGCGCAAATTGAAGCCCTTCCTATGAGCGGCTACCTCTTCGGCGCAGGAAAGGGTGACCCGCGTTCTCGTTTCGACACCTTTACCAACGTGAAGGATGTAGAGATTGAGGTTTCCGGCGGTATCATCTACGGCTCCGTATATGGCGGTAGTGAAGATGGTCACGTGTTGGGCGATGTTGATATTAAGATCAAGAAGAATGCAGATAGTACCAAAGATCCTATTATCGGAACCTGGGGAACCTCGTACTTTGATGGTCATGTGTTCGGTGGTGGTCGTGGCTTCAGCGGTGAAAACCCAGTTGCCGGTGCTGTGGGTGGTAATGTCGACATTACTATTGAGGGTGGCAAAATACTTGGCAGTGTCTATGGCGGCGGTCGAATGGGTTCGGTAGGTTTGGACCTTTCTACCACAACCCAATCAAATGGTGACGTAGAGAAATCCAGTAACTTTGGTAACCTGCAGACGACTGGTACTAAGGGTGAGACTACCATCAATATCAGCGGCGGTATTGTCGGAAATGAAAATGCAACTGGTGATGGTGCACAATATAGCGGAAACGTCTTCGGAGCATCGATGGGACGTCTGGACTATCTGAATGGTACACGCAGTGATATCTGGCCTAAGATGGCTCAGGTAAGGAGCACAGCGGTCAATATCTATAAAGATGCCATCATCAGGAGAAGTGTATATGGCGGTGGTGAGTTAGGTACTGTCCGTGACGATGCATATGTGACGATTGGTGGTTACAAAACGGCTGATGCAGATGCGAAGGGCGACGTCACTGTAACCGCATCGTTGGGTACTACAGGTCCAATTGTCAGGCGCGATGTCTTTGGTGGTGGTTACGGAAGTATAGACAGAAACCACACCGTATTCATTGTGAATGAATCTGGCACAAACAATACTTATGCTTTCACACCCATGCAGTTTGCTGGTTGTGTGGGTCAGAATACTTATGTGAATGTTGCTGGCGGTTATATCAGAAAGAGTGTCTATGGCGGTGGTGAGATGGCCTCTGTGGGTGTCATCAACTATAGAGCTGCAGAGCTTACTTCTGGAACCAGCACAGACGGCAAGGTGACAATTGGTCCGATAGGGGGCAAGACTTATTACTATACAAACATGGTTAAGCATGCGGATCCCACCACTGGATTTGCTCTCAGTTGGCCGTATAAGTTTGAGTATGTAGATGGTTATCCTGGTGCAACGCATGTCAAAGTCACAGGTGGACGTCTCGGTCTTAAAGACAATGATTCAGATACTGGTTTTGATGACAATGGTGATGTGTATGGTGCCGGTAAGGGTATGGCTGGTGACTTCAAAGACTATCTGTTCTGTGCGAACGTCGGTTCTACAAATGTGGTGATAGACCATGCTAGCTCTAACAACCTAACGGAATATTCGGGTTCAGCTGACCTTATTGCTGGTGCCGTTTATGGCGGTGGTGAGGATGGTCACGTCATGGGTAACACCCAGGTGACCATGTCGAATGGTTTCGTATATCACTCCATCTACGGTGCTGGTAGTGGTAAGGGAAAGTACGAAGGAAGGCTTTTAAAGATTGGTGCTTCAGAAGGATCTACGACAGAGAGTGATTATTATACCCGTAGTGTCTATAGTATCACGGCCGGTAAGGTGTTTGGCAACTCGACAGTCGAGATGAGCGGAGGTACTGTGGTGCGTAATGTCTATGGCGGTGGTAACATGGGCTCTGTCGGTAAGGGTAACTATGCCGGCGGTTCGGATGACTACTCTACGGATGGTTATGGCGAGAAGGTAAGTAGTCTGTGGTCGAATACAGACTTCACCAGCAGTGGTAAGTGTACGGTGAAGATTACTGGCGGTACCATCGGCTATATTGATACAACTACTCCTTCGAATAGTATGTATCCTTATAATTCTCCTGCAGGCCTGCCTTACGGTAACGTATTCGGTGGCTGTCGAGGAGAGGCTGCGCCAGACCTTGACGTGACTCCAAGCTATCACTATAGCCCAGAGTTCTTCATGGGTTATGTTAACGAGACGGATGTCCAGATAGGAAAAACGGACGGTAATGGTCCTACTATCTTGGGTTCTGTCTATGGTGGTGGTATGGATGGTCACGTCCGTCGTGATGCTTCTGTGGTTATTAAGGGCGGTGAAATAGGAATACCATACGATGCCACCAACAAAGGAACTTTGGGTACCGATCCTAATAATATCCTGTGGTTGGCTCGTGGTAATGTCTATGGCTCCGGCTCGGGTATTGGTACGTACAACGCCAATAATATTCAATATAAAGAGGGCTATACAGGAACTATAGTAACTGGAACTGGTAATAGTACCTCTGCTGGTTCTGTGACCCGCTTCACGAAGGTGGATATCCAGGGTGGAACGATTTACCGCAATGTCTATGGCGGAGGTTCGCTCTCAAGTATCGGCGCACCGAAGATAAATCAGACGTATGATGAGTATCGTAAAGGTGATACAAACCATACCGAGGTCGGTAAGCAGACGCTGAACGAAGTTGTCATTTCCGGTGGTCAGATTGGTGATGTTAATAGCTACGACACTAATGGCAACTACGTATATGGTGGTCGCGTGTTTGGCGGTAGTCGTGGTGATGCGACATTGGATGCTACGAAGTTCTCCACATCAATGTTCACTTCCGTAAGCATTAATGCGAATGCTACTCCTGCAAATAGTCCTGTTATCTATGGCAGTGTCTTCGGCGGTGGTGAGGTTGGTATCGTCAAAGGCAGCGTAGATGTCACGATGAATGGCGGTACTGTCAACGATGATGTTTATGGTGGTGGTGCATTGGCTAATACCAATACGGAGACTTCTTCATCAGTTCCGTATACTACAGCTGTCAACCTCTTTGGAGGCCTCATCAAGGGTGATGCATACGGTGGAGGTTTGGGTCAGTTAGCTACAACTGAAGGTGTTAAGTGGACTCAGGCAGAAATAGATGCTGCTCAAGAAGGTGATGCTGCTTATGGAAAGACGACAAACGATTGGAAAGTAGAACCAACAGCATCATCAGATGGTACTGGGGCTATAAAGGCTAAGGTTTATGGTGACGTAACTGTGACTTTGGGTGATGACGGCCGTAATGGTGCTACAGCCTTCTATGTCGATAAATATACTGAAGGTACCCATGCCGGTATAGTGAAGAGCGGTCGTGTGTTCGGCTGTAATAACCTGAATGGTTCACCGCAGGGTGGTGTGACTGTGAAAGTCAACAAGACAGAAGAAGGTAATACTCCAAAGACAGCCTCAGGTAAATTGAAGAGTGAAACTGCTTCAGATCATACTTATCATGTTGCTGCAGTCTATGGCGGAGGTAACTTGGCTGGTAAGACAGTAGGAGGCATTACCAATGTCATTATCAATGGTTGTGACGTCAGTATCCGACAAGTATATGGTGGTGGTAATGCCGCTGAGGTTCCTGGAACTGATGTGCTTGTGAATGGTACTTGGGAGATTGAACAAGTGTTCGGTGGTGGTAATGGTAAGGATGACTACACGCTTGACGGTGGTACTACTTGGATTACTAATCCAGGTGCTAATGTCAATGGCAACACCAATACTTTAATGAAAGGTGGTCTTATCCATGAGGCCTATGGTGGTAGTAACGAGAAGGGTACCATTACCGGAAGTGTTTCCATTAACACGAGTGATGATCGTCCTACAGATTGTGATTGTGAATTGGATGTAGAAAAGATTGTCGGCGCCGGAAAGAATGCTGATGTGAATGGCGACCTGATTATGGTCTTAGGCTGTAAGCCGACATCGAAGACTCCTTTGGTCTTTGGTGGAGCCGATAACGCTAATGTCAATGGTAATGTGGAATTGACCATTACCAGTGGAACCTTTGGTCAGGTGTTCGGCGGTAACAACCTGGGTGGTATCATCAAGGGACATATTCTGCTGAATATCGAAGAGACTGGTTGTAATCCTATCAAGATTGATGAACTTTATCTAGGTGGTAACCAAGCTGCGTACTCGGTGTATGGCTATTACGATTCTGGAACGACGAATCCAACTACTGGCAAGAAGATTTATCTGCCAAGGACATCAGCGTCAGATTCTCATACTGAAGATCCGAGTCATGCTGATGACGCAACCCATTCATTCCCGTATGCAGATCCTGTGTTGAACGTCGTTTCTTGTACCAGCATTGGCAAGGTATTCGGTGGCGGCTTGGGTGAAGGTGCCGTTATGTATGCCGACCCGACGGTGAACATCAATATGATTCCTGGTGCTTTTGCTAGCGATGACAGCAAGGGTGTTCCTTTCGTTATGAATGAAAAGGGACTGTCAGCTGACGACAACCCCAAGAAACTTGGTATCATAGGAGATGTCTATGGCGGTGGTAATGCTGCCGATGTCATCGGTAATCCAACCGTGAATATCGGTACTGCAGCAACGGTGCAATTGCACCAAAGCTATAGTACTACAACTGGTTATGTGATGAGTGACCCAATTCCTGTCGAAGGTGCTTACATCAATGGCAATGTATTCGGTGGCGGCATGGGCTCCGATGACACCTACGAGTGTGAGAAAGCCATGGTGGGAATCAATGGCGATGGCGAAGCAAATCCCGACGGCGGAACGACGGTCAATATCGGCAACGGCGTGGTGATGGGTTCCGTCTATGGCGGCGGTGAGATAGGCCGTGTGGAAAAGAACTCGGTGGTAACGATAGGTCTTGCTTCCGGAACAAGCACACCTCTTATCAAGGGCAATGTTTTCGGTGGCGGCAAGGGCAAAGAGACACATGGCTATGCAGCCCTGCTGCGTGGCAATCCCACAGTCACCATCCAGGCTGACGCAAAGGTCTTGGGCAACGTCTATGGTGGCGGCGAGATTGCATCGGTGGCCCGGTATAAAGTTCCCAAGACTCCAGCTGAAGTAACAGCAGCTAGAGCTGAAGGCTATGACGCTGTATTAGACATGCCATACGCATTGAAGAACAGCACGAGTGGCTATTGTAAAGTCACGGTGAAAGGCAATGCCGAGATTGGCCCCGACAATATGAAGATGTATCATGCAGATGGAAATGGAAACATACCGGCTGATGACAAACCCGATGACGCAGGTCACGTCTTTGCAGCTGGTAAGGGCATCCTACCCAAGAATTATCCTTACGGTAGTGTGGAAGATGATGACCATATGCCCAAACGCATGATAAACGAAAATGGCGTTGACAAGTGGCAGTGGTTCCATAGCAAGGCGGATTATGTTAAGTTTATCCAGACCCTGGCCTTGTCCAGCAATACCGAGGTGACCATCGAAGGCAATGCCTTCGTCAAGGGTTCCGTCTATGGCGGCAGCGAGAACGGTCTTGTGCAGTACGACACTAAGGTGTATATCAAGGGCGGACAGATTGGTAATGGTGATGGTGTAAACCGCCGCTATAGTGATGCGGAATGGGCCTATGACGGATCGAATGATACCAAATCCCTTGCTGAATGCGCCAGCTGGCCATACGAGGCACCTTATGCTCCTTACGACCCGAATGCTAATGCAACGGGTGATTTGGACAAGTATAGTAGTGGCAAATCAACTGAGGGCGGACGACGTCTCGCTTCTGACGGTCATACCTATTATGGTAATGTCTTCGGCGGCGGTTCAGGTAGTGTGCCTTACTTCGACACCGATGAGGGTATCAGTAAATACCTTAATAGTGCAGGAACGGTTAAAGGTAATACCCACGTGGAAATTAGTGGCGGTCATATCCTGACCAGTGTCTATGGTGGTTGTGAGGCCACCAATGTGCTGGATACCGCATATGTCACGATGACAGGCGGTACGGTAGGTATTCCACGTACCTTGAATCAAATTAATAACCATCCTGTTACTTGTTATGTTTTCGGAGGCGGTAAGGGTGACCAGCGTATCTTCTTCAACAAAGACACCAATGTCGGGAATGCAGTCGTGGATATACAAGGTGGTAGAATCTACGGCTCCGTATTCGGTGGTGGTGAGGATGGTCACGTTATGCGAAATGTCGCACTGACTATCGGCAATGATGATGGCACAGGACCGACTATTGGTACTTGGGGTACTACCTATGTGGATGGAAACGTATTCGGTGGCGGCCGTGGCTTCGGTGGTGAGGCACTGACGGCCGGTAACATAGGCGGTAGTGTGACTATGAATATCAAGGGTGGCACGATGCTTGGAAGTATTTATGGCGGTGGACGCCTTGGTTCTGTGGGCTATGGTCTCTACTTGGTAGACGAAGTCGTTGGTGAGGAGAAACCTTATGGTGTGTTGCGTCCAGACGGTGTCGATGACAATGGTAATCCTGTTGAAGGATTCAAGCGCGGCTATATCACTATTAACATCAGTGGTGGTACAATTGGTAATGAACACGAATACAAGTATTATGCGCCTGATGTTGAATTGACGAGCGACATGAAGACCGCTGCCAACATTCCCAACACCACGTTTGACTATCAGAACCACTTGTTATATACTAAGGGTGGTAATGTGTTCACGGGCGGTATGGGAAGACTCTATGCGCTGGATAATACAACATTACTTCCATTATGGCCAAAGCTGGGTAAATGTAAGGAGACCGTATTAAACATCACTGGCGGTACCATCAAGAGCAGTGTCTATGGTGGCGGTGAGATTGGTGCTGTACAGCAGAAAACGACCGTCAATGTAACGGGAGGTACCGTTGGCACTAAAGTGGTGGATTCGGAAGATGAGACCAAGTATTACTACTTCGGTAGTGTGTTTGGCGGTGGTAAGGGTAGCACCGATGCTATTTCTTATCCCGTGGGAACTGCAGAAGCTGATAAGGTAGATATCAGTGAGGCTGGTACTGTGGGAGGTAAGGTATTAGTAGAACTGAACAAGGGTGTAGCCGAAGACAAACCAGGTGGTATTGTGAACCAAGTGTTTGGTTGTAATGATATGAATGGATCACCGAAGGGTATGGTGGATGTACATATCTATGCCACACAGACTGTCGGTAAATCAAATATCAGTACAAAGCTTGGCAAAGAACTTGGTAAATATGACGTGCAGGCAGTCTATGGTGGTGGTAATCTGGCGGCTTATAATCCTACAGATTTGACGGCTGGCAAGGCTAAGGTAACCATTGACGGTTGCGGTCTTAGCAGTATCAAGCAGGTATATGGTGGCGGTAACGCTGCTTCGACACCAGCGACAGAAGTGACCGTAAACGGTACGTATGAGATTGAAGAACTGTTCGGTGGTGGTAATGGTGCCGATAAACTGCCAAATGGAAGTGACAACCCTGGTGCCAATGTCGGATTCCGTGCATACCTTGATAATGTCGAAGGAAAGTCGGATACACCAGAAAACAGAGCCGCTAACTATGGTTACGGTTCAGGAAAGGCCTCAGTAAATGTCTTTGGCGGAACAATTCATCGTGTATTTGGTGGTTCGAACACCAAGGGTAACGTGCGCCAAAGTGCTATCACCCTGCTGGAGGAAGCTGGAAGTTGTGAGTTCTGTGTCGACGAGGCTTACGGCGGTGGTAAGAGCGCTCCGATGGATGCTGAGGCTAAACTGTTGATGGCTTGTATCCCAGGATTGAAGGCCGTCTATGGCGGTGCTCAGGCTGCTGACGTCTATGATGACGTGACGGTGACGGTGACCAACGGAAACTTCGATCGTGTATTCGGTGGTAATAACTTGAGTGGTACCATCCGCGGTAAGATTACCGTCAATGTTGAAGAAACAGGCTGTCGTCCTGTCATCATCGGTGAGCTTTATGGCGGTGGTAACCAGGCTGGATATTCGGTATATGGCTATAACGATGACGGTAGTATGATAGAGTCTGGAGAAACTCCACTGTATCAGGATCCTCAGGTCAACGTCAGGTCGTTTACCAGCATTGGTAACATCTATGGTGGTGGCTATGGTGAAGGTGCCAAGATGGTGGGTAATCCGACGGTGAATATCAACGTGGTTGAAGGCGACAAGATGGATTATACTTATGCTAATGATCAGTCAACATATAAGGTCGGAGAGGATAACGTACCTTATTACGACGCCAATGGCTTCAAAGAGCTAACCCTTACGGTTGACGGTCATTCGGTAGTACTTCCGTCGCATACCAAGGGTAAGATTGGTGCCATCAACAATGTCTTTGGTGGCGGTAATGCGGCTGAAGTCATTGGTAATACGAATGTCAACGTAGGCACATTGGCCGAGGTGTATCAGATAAGGCCTGTTGCAACAGGAAATAGTGTGGCTAACTACTACACACGTTCTGGCGAAGGAACGGAAAGTAGCCCATACATATATACTCAGGCAACAGGGAATGCCGTAGATGGTACCACTTACTACGAAAAGAAGACCGTTATCGGTGCCGACATCCGAGGTAATGTCTATGGCGGTGGTAACAACGCCGAAGTGACTGGTAACACGAATGTGACCATCGGNNCCGCCGCAAGGGTTTCCCTGCGGCGGTTGTTATTTGGTGGCGGTTATTTTTAGTGGCGGTGGAAGAAGAGGCTGTTGAGGAGGAGGCCGACGAGGGCACCGAGGAGGACACCGAGGGAATTGGCGGCGAAGTCGAGCCAGTCGCCATTGCGGTGGCCGCCGGTGCAGTAGGCCTGCAGGAGTTCGAGGAGTCCGCTCATGAGGATGGGCAGCAGGAAGGCGTAGAAGAACAGCTTCTCGTAGTCGAGGCTGTTGTGGCTGCGGAGGTATTCGAACCAAATGACGGAGCAGGTGCCTCCATACATGACGAGGTGTGTCCATTTGTCGATGAAGGCTACGTTGTCGAATGGTGTCTCCGGGAAGATAGGCGTGAGGGATAGAATCCAGATGAGTATGATGCAGCAGAACGAGAGCGGGTAGCGCTTTGCCAGTGAAAGGTGATAAGTGAGAAGTGAAGAGTGATCTTTTTGCATAATTATTTGCTGTTTTGGCTGCAAAAATACAAAGAAATAAAGAAAAACGGATGAAAATGCAGCAATTTTTGTATTTTCTCCTAACTCTAAACACTTAACTCTAAACTTTTTTGTACTTTTGCAGACGATTATGAGAATGAAGACTAACGAAAGGGCAAAACTGAAGAGGGTTAACTTCGGAAGCCACATCGGTGTTATCCTGGCAACGGCAGGTTCTGCCGTGGGACTGGGTAACGTGTGGCGGTTCCCTTATATGACTGGCGAGAACGGTGGTGCGGTGTTTATCATCATCTATGTAATTTGTGTGCTGCTGTTGGGTATTCCCTGTATGGTCAGTGAGTTTATCGTGGGTCGTCACGGACGGGCCAATACAGCGGGGGCATACCGGAAATTGGCCGGAGGCGGACCGTGGTCGCTCATCGGCTATATGGGTGTGCTGACGGGATTCCTTATCACGGGCTACTATGCTGTGGTGGCGGGATGGTGCGGACAGTATATCTGGGCGTCGCTGGTAGGTCACATGTCGGGGTCACCGGAGTATTTCCAGCAGTATTTTGCCTCGTTGAGTACCGACCCTGTGAAACCCGTGCTGTGGACGGTCATCATGTTGGGACTGACGTATCTGATCATCGAAAAGGGTGTGCGCGACGGTATCGAACGTGCCTCGAAGGTGATGATGCCCACCTTATTTATATTATTATTGGTTATCGTGGTGGCGTCGTGTATGTTGCCGGGCGCCGAGAAGGGTATCGACTTCCTGTTTAAGCCCGACTTTACGAAAATCAATAGCGACGTGTTCCTGAGTGCTCTAGGACAGGCGTTCTATTCGCTGAGTATTGCCATGGGGTGTCTGTGTACCTATGCCAGCTATTTCTCGAGAGAGACCAACCTTGTGGGTTCAGCCACGCAGATAGCAGTGATAGACTGTATCGTGGCCATTCTGGCAGGACTGATGATATTCCCAGCGGCCTTTGCCGTGGGGGTAAGTCCGGACTCGGGTGCCTCGTTGGTATTTATCACCCTGCCGAACGTGTTCCAGCAGGCCTTTGCGGGCATTCCCGTACTGGGCTACGTTATCTCACTGGTGTTCTTTGCACTGTTGACACTGGCGGCACTGACGTCGCTGATATCGCTGCATGAGGTGTCGACGGCTTTCCTTCATGAGGAGCTCGTCATTACCCGTAAGAAGGCGGCGCTCATCGTGACCGTTACGACGATAATCATTGGTTGTCTTTGCTCGCTCTCGCTGGGTGCGGTAGATTTTATGACGGTATGGGAGAAGACGCTGTTTGACATCTTTGACTTCGTGACGGGACAGATCTTCCTACCTGTCGTCGGATTCCTGACTTGTATATTTATCGGATGGTTCGTGCCTCATAAGTTGGTGCGCGACGAATTTACCAACTGGGGAACGCTGCGCGGACGATTCTTCCACCTGTATTTATTCTTGGTGAAGTACGTTTGTCCGTTGGCGATACTGTTTATTTTCCTGCATCAATTTGGTTTGATATGAACCGAAATGACCGAAGGGTAGCAATTGCCGCGGTGTGTGTCGGGGTGTTGGCGCTGGTGGGGATATGGATCGGCGGGG